>PVBE012080051.1_pt1 | contig 24166 bp, 22 predicted proteins | sample 1631181 | NCBI WGS metagenome assembly PVBE01 (sample SAMN08397723, study PRJNA350692) | Marine metagenome, whole genome shotgun sequencing project. | isolation source: water | place: Pacific Ocean | collected 2012-04 | reverse complement strand
TTTTTTTTATTTATTACTTTTTTTATAATCTTTAGATATTCCATAAATCCGCCAACAACGCCTAAAACAAGAAAAAGGACAAGAAATGTCGGGGAAGTGTCAAAATAGTCATCCAAAAAATCTCCAGCAAAATATCCCAGAAGGACGGCCCCTGCCATCAGGAAACCGAAGCTGCCGATAGAAGCTAGATCTCGGAGCATCTTTATAGAATCAGTGTCATATTTTTTGAATACCATTCTATAGGGTTATAAAGCCAAAAGAAGCAATCTTCTTCAAACATAAAAACCTATAATGTAATCACATCGAGGTGTCAATGTCAATTTTAAATATTTTTTTGAGTGTAGGACATAGAATAGGAGAAATTTTGTCATTTGCAGGTCAAACTTTTGTAGCGCTGGATTCCGATGCTTTAATTGTCCAAAAAGAGCGTGCCAATGGGCATCCTGTTTTTTATGGTGATGTGCGTAAACCAGGGTTATTGAAGGCCGCTGGTGCCAGTAACGCACAAGTCATCATTGTGACACTAAATGATCCAAATGCCACTGAAGAAGTGGTTTCATCACTAAAGAAAATATACCCGGAAATAAATATCTATGCACGTGGTCATAGTCTAAACCAATGTCGCGAATTGCGAAGATTGGGTGCATCTGGTGTTGTATCTGAACATATAGAAGCGAGTTTGGAATTGGCACGTATGCTACTGCTAAACATTGGAGTCAATGAGAAGAAACGGAAAGCTATAATAGAAGACTTTCGAAGAAAATATCATGCCCAGATAGATGATATAATTAGATTAGAAAAGACAAATGATTAGATACCCACGGGCGTAAAGCCGTAGGTATCTACTTAAATTCATCTATATTTAAACCCAACTTTTTAGCCCGAGTTTTCCACAGGCGGCTGGCAAGTTTTTGCATATCAACGGTTTTATCACTCTCATCCACAATTTCAAGACCCAGCAAGGTCTCCAGTACATCTTCCAGCGTTAAGATTCCTTTCATCCCTCCATACTCATCAACAATTAACATAATATGACTGCGCTTGCGTAGAAATACATCAAAGGCTTCGGTTAGTTTCATGGAATCCAACCCTGTGTATATTTCACGTTTATATTCATTTATTTTATTCTTTGTGTGGCCCTGGGCTTTTGCCAATAATAAGTCATTGCGCAAAACGAAACCACTAACGGCTTCCTTAGCCTCGCTATAGATAGGCATGCGGGAAAACGGGACATTTTCGTGCTGTTGGAAGAACTCTTCAATGCTCATGTTTTCTGCCAAAGAGAAAACAACGGAACTGGGGGTCATGGCTGATTTAACGATTGTCTCGCGCAGGAGCAACAGGTTTTTCACTATTTTTAACTCCTGTTGCGCCAGTTGCCCCTCCTTGGTGCTTAGCTCCGCCATGGCGGCAAACTCATCGCGGCTGAACCCTTTCAAAGTGGGTTCGTGAGCCACTCCGCGAGTAAGAATCTCGGAAAGCTTTATAAAGGGGTATAACGTCCCGATAAGGAACTTAAGGCTGTAGGCCGTTGGGGTGGCCAACTGCCGCCAATAATGCGCGCCCAGTGTTTTGGGAATAATTTCGGAAAAAATAAGGATAAGCACTGTCAATATAGCTGAGGCAATACCCAGATAGGCGTTGCCGAACACCAGTACCGCTTGCGCGCCCACGCCAGCGGCTCCGATGGTATGAGCAATGGTGTTTAGAGTAAGAATTGCCACCAGCGGACTATTAATATCCTCTTTGAGTTTCCGCAAGAGAATGCCGGATTTCTTTTTTTCCTGTTCAAGAAGGAAAATATGAGCTGTTGTGCAACTCAAGAGAACTGCTTCTGCAATGGAGCAAAAAAAAGAAACGCCCAAGGCAATGAGCATATAGATGATTAGAAGAAGCATTTATTTCACTTTCATATCGGCAGTGGGAACAGCACTAGTTGTAATGTTGGAGTTGCGGGCCGAACGGAATATCTTCCTTTTCGCTCATTCGCCCTCACTCCCTTATATGTATCATTTTTTTAAACCTTCCAATGCGTCAAAAACTACTCCATATTTGGGATGCCCAATTTCACAAATATCCATTTCGGAACCACAACAATTGCAACTTACATCCAAAAACCGTTCCCAGTATCCTTTTGGTGATAATACTTGTAAACTCCTTTTAATTGTCTAGGAGGCAAGTTGCGATGATATCCGAGCTCCTTAGACCGCCAAGTCAAATGAGCGACTATGAAACACTATGTACAACTTGTCCATGAACAAAGATGAATGTTTAAATACTCATTGGTTCTTGTCTCTGCATAATGCAAGAAGTAAAATAGAACAGTGTCGAATTGATACTTTAACTCTCAAAACTGAAAAAATTATCAATTACAGAGAAAGCACTTTACAGGGTGTTTTATTATAACCGGACAGTAGTTGAACTGCATACAATTTAATAAACATCTATTCTTATAATAGAAAGAACAATCTATCATTGCCTGCTCCCGAATAACAATGATATACAAAAGATAAAGAGCTGTCATTATTTGTGGAGGCGGCGAAGAGTAAAATATAATATAATTACCAATAATTATATGGAGGGTTATTATGGAGTCTAAGTTGCAGAAGTTAACGGACAAGATATACAAGGAAGGCGTTGTTAAAGCAGAGGAAGAAGCAGAAAAGATAATTGAAAAGTCGAAACAGGAAGCATCGGATATTATTAAAAATAGCCAAAAGGAAGCAGCGCAGATAATTGAACAGGCAGAAAAGCGATCTAAAGAAATAAGACAAAATGTGTTGTCGGACATCAAACTTTCAGCCCAGCAGGCTATAAGCTCTATCAGGCAGAAGATAGCAAACCTGATTACTGCAAGGCTTATCGAAGAACCTGTTGAAAAAGCCCTTGATGATGTAGAGTTCATTCAAAAGATAATTACTATAGCCATAAAAAACTGGGACCCTCATGATACTGAAAAAATTGATTTGTCCCTTCTTCTTCCAAAAAAACATGAAAAGGAATTTGAAGACTACTTTCTTAACAAAGGCCGCAGTCTGATAAATGCCGGTGTTGAAGTACATTTCCATGAAGGTGTAAGCGGAGGTTTTAGAATAGGTCCACAGGATGGCTCCTACATCATTAGCTTTTCAGACGAGGATTTCAAAACTTTCCTGGAAGATTATTTAAAACCAAAAACCATTCACACTTTATACGGTGAGAAATAATTTATGGCTTATCAATATTATTATTTAGTTGCCGGGCTGCCGGACATCGTTCAGGATGAACCAAAGCTTTCTGTTTCAAGAAAACGATTTAAAGATGAATGCAGGGAACAGGTCCACCCAAACGAGTTCGAGCAGATAAAAAAGCTGTTTTGTCCTGATGACAATTATAACCTTTATAATGTGCTCTTAAGAACAGATAAGGAGTTTAAAAAAACAGGGAATTATACTTTGGAAGAGTTGGAAGAGGAAATCAGGAGTCCTGAGTCTTTACCCGGATATCTGACTGAATTTATCGATGTCTACAAAAATGCTACGCCCATTAAACCGGGCATGAGTTGGGAAAATCAACTTATCCATTTATTTTATGGAAATATCTGTAATGATGAAACTTTTTTTATCCGCTCCTGGTTTCTCTTTGAGTTTAATCTAAAAAATATTCTTACCTGCCTTAATTCAAGAAAGCATGGGACTCCCCTGGAAAATGAAATAATAGGAGATGACTTTGTTGCTCAAAATTTAAAAAAAAGCAATGAGCGCTATTTTGGTCTTTCAAAAGAACTGGATTACATTGAACCCGTCATTAACCTTTTTGAACATAAGGATGTGCTGGAAAGGGAAAAAGGGATTGATCAATTAAAGTGGGATTATCTTGATGAATTAACTACTTTCAAATATTTTAGTGTCGAAGTTTTAATGAGCTTTTTAATCAAACTCGGAATAACGGAAAGATGGATAAAGCTTGATAAAGAAACGGGAAAAACATTTTTGAACAAAATGGTTAATGAGCTTAGAGAAAGTTTTGTGTTTCCGGAAGAATATGTTTTAAGCGGGAGAAAATAAAATGGAACAACTAAAGTCAGGATTGACCTCATTGGGAGGTGGGGGAAATGGCCACTAAAGGAAAGGTTGTGAGTATTGTTTCCAATCTGGTTATCCTGGAAGTCAACGGTCCGGTTTCCCAAAATGAACTTTGTTTTATAGATCATAAAGGAACAAAGATCATGGCCGAGGTAATTAAATTTTTAGGAAACGAAGCTTTTGTACAAGCATTTGAGAGCACCAGGGGGCTTAAGGTCGGTTATCAGGCCGAGTTTACCGGACATATGCTGGAGGTTACCCTGGGGCCAGGTATGCTTTCCAAAAATTACGACGGTCTTCAAAACGATCTCAATAAAATGGAAGACATTTTTCTTAAGGCCGGTGAGTACACTTTCCCGCTGGATGAAAATAAAGAATGGAATTTTAAACCACTGGTATGTGAAGGGGACATGGTAAAAGCTGGAGACTGGCTTGGAGAAGTAAAAGAGAACTGGATAAACCATAAAATCATGGTTCCTTTTAAGCATAGTGACAGATACACCATTAAAAGCATAACTAAGGAGGGAAAGTATAAAATCAATGATACTATTGCTCAATTGGTAGATGAAAAGGGGAATAAAACGACTGTGACAATGGTCCAAAAATGGCCGGTTAAACTCCCTGTTCGTGCTTATCGTGAAAAACCGAGGCCCTTTAAACTGATGGAGACCGGGGTCCGCACCATTGATTCTCTAAACCCGATGGTTGAGGGTGGAACAGGGTTTATCCCGGGTCCTTTTGGGTGCGGGAAAACAGTTCTTCAGCATAGTCTGGCAAAAAACGCAGATGCCGATCTTATAATTGTAGCCGCATGCGGTGAAAGGGCAAATGAGGTGGTGGAACTTTTTGTCGAGTTTCCAAAACTGGACGATCCGAGAACAGGTAGAAAACTAACCGAAAGAACTATTATTATTTGTAACACTTCAAACATGCCTGTTGCCGCGAGAGAAGCATCGGTCTATACGGCAATGACTATAGCGGAGTATTACAGATCGATGGGACTTAAAATATTGCTGCTCGCAGACTCTACTTCCAGGTGGGCGCAGGCCCTTAGAGAGATGTCCAACAGGATGGAGGAGTTGCCCGGCCCTGATGCTTTTCCGATGGACCTTTCCGCTATTGTATCTAATTTTTATTCCCGGGCAGGGTTTGTGTTTTTAAATAATAATGAAACCGGCTCTATTACTTTTATGGGAACCGTATCCCCGGCAGGGGGTAACCTTAAAGAACCGGTAACGGAATCGACCAAAAAAGCGGCCCGGTGTTTTTACGCTCTTGAACAGCGCAGGGCGGACAGCAAAAGATATCCCGCAGTTGACCCTGTTGATAGTTATTCAAAATATCTTGAATACGAAGAGGTGCAGGATTACTTTAACACCAGCATTTCACCAACCTGGGTGAGTGATGTTATCTTCGCGAAGGATCTGCTTCTCAGGGGAAAAGAAGCCTATGAGCAGATTAATATACTTGGTGATGACGGCGTCCCGGTAGACTACCATGTAAGGTACTGGAAATCAGAGATAATAGACTTCATTATATTGCAACAAGATGGTTTTGATAAGATTGATCAATCCACACCAATGGAAAGGCAGAAATATATGCTAGAAAAAGTCCTGGGTATTGCGCGCCTGGAATTTCAATTTGAATCTTTTGAAGAGGTGATACCTTATTTTAAAAACATCATAAACCTGCTTAAACAGATGAATTATTCCAAATATCAATCGGATGAATTTGTGAATTTTGAGAATGATTTAAATAAAGCTATATCTGAAAGGAATATCATAGATGAAGACTAAGGCATTCCAGAAGATTTTTACCCGGATTTCACAAATTACCAAAGCTACCTGCTCTCTCCATGCAACAGGGATTGGCTATGAAGAAATGGCTATGGTTGATAACAGGAACGCCCAGGTAGTTAAAATCCAGGGAGATACGGTTACTCTCCAGGTATTTTCAGGGACGGAAGGGATACCAAGTAATGCCGAAGTGGTTTTTTTCGGGAAGCCGCCAACTTTAAAGGTTGGAGATGAACTGACTGGCAGGTTTTTTAATTCTTACGGCCAGCCGATTGATGGCGGACCTGAAATTGAGGGGGAAGAGAGGGAAATTGGAGGACCATCGGTTAACCCGGTACGTCGGAAACAGCCTTCCGAGCTGATTACAACCGGTATTGCCGGCATAGATTTAAATAATACTTTAGTTACAGGTCAAAAAATACCATTTTTTGCGGACCCGGACCAGCCTTATAACCAGGTAATGGCTATGGTAGCTCTTAGGGCCAAGGCGGATAAAATTATCCTGGGAGGGATGGGGCTTTCAAATGACGATTACCTTTATTATAAAAATATATTTGATAATGCCGGCGCGCTTGACCGGATTATAAGCTTTGTCAACACCACGGAGGACCCCCCTGTAGAGCGTCTTCTTGTTCCGGATATGGCTTTAACAGCCGCGGAATATTTTGCCGTAAACAGAAATGAAAAAGTACTGGTTCTTCTCACGGATATGACCTTGTTTTGCGATGCTTTGAGCATTGTTTCAAATAGAATGGACCAAATCCCTTCTAAAGACAGTATGCCGGGTTCTTTATACAGTGATTTGGCTAAAATATATGAAAAAGCGGTACAGTTTCCGGATGGCGGATCAATAACGATTGTCGCTGTAACAACCCTTTCCGGAGGAGATATTACACACTCTATTCCCGATAATATGGGATATATCACTGAAGGGCAGCTCTTTCTCAGGAGAGATACGGATATTGGTAAGGTAATTGTAGACCCCTTCAGAAGCCTCTCCCGTTTAAAACAACTGGTTACAGGAAAAAAAACCAGGGAAGACCATCCCCAGGTTATGAACGCGGCGATTCGTCTTTACGCGGATGCTGCCAATGCAAAGACCAAGCTGGAAAACGGCTTTGACCTGTCAGATTATGACAAGCGAACACTAAAATTTGCCAAAGAATATTCGGAGAAGCTGTTAGCTATAGATATTAATATTGAAGTAGAAGAAATGCTTAATACGGGCTGGCAGCTTTTTAAGAAATATTTCAGTGAAGCAGAAGTGGGAATAAAGCAGGTATTAATGGATAAATATTGGTCAAAAGGAGAAAAAGGATAGGAGCGGATTTATTAATTTAAATTAATTCACGGATTCCGCCGGTTTTCACAGCGCGGCAAGTTACCGCAACCACAATTCGGTAAGGAAAACCGAATTGGACGGTTTCCGAAGGAAATCCGCCCAAAGGGTTGAGGCCATGGATGGCCGATAATCAAATGGAGCTTCCGCTCCAAAATTGTGAACAAAATTTGTGCAAAAAAAAATTACAAGTTAGTAGTACAGACTAAACAATTTAAAAATTATGAGCATAAAATTTCAATATAACAAAACATCTTTGCAGGATATGCAGGGTAGCTTGAAGTTAAGGCAGAGAGCGCTTCCTACTTTGCAGAACAAGGAGTCCGCTCTCAGGGTAGAAGTGAAAAAGGCAAAAGATAATGCCAGGAATTTATCCGAGAAATTAAATAAAAAGCTCGAAGAATTAGGAACTATGCTCCGGTTATGGGTGGAGTTTGATGATTCTTTAGTAACAATTAAAGATGTAAACCTTAAAATCAAAAAAATCGCTGGGGTAAAAACCCCGGTACTGGAAGGAGTTGTATTTGATATTAAGGAATATAGTTATAATAACAATCCCGGCTGGTATCCTGATGGAATAGAAGTTCTGAAAGAACTGGCAACATTAAGTGTTGAAAGAGAATTTTATATTAGGAAAATGGAGCTTTTAGATTTCGCGAGAAAAAAAACAACCCAGAAAGTAAACTTATATGAAAAGGTCCAAATCCCGGGATATGATGAGGCAATTAGGAAAATTAAAAGGTTTCTTGAAGATGAAGAAAATCTTTCAAAATCCGCTCAAAAAATAGTGAAAATCCGGCAGCAGGAAATGGAGATAATCTGATGATTATACCTATGAAAAAGTATTCTTTTTTGATTTATCATCAGATTTACTATGAATTTTTGTCTCAACTTCAAAACCTTGGAGTTGTTCACATAATAGAAAAATCGGCGGAAGCCGGTGAAAAAATAAAAAAATTAAAACAGGAAATAGGGCTTTTGGGGAAGGCACTAAAGTTTCTAAAATCCAGAAAGCAGAAAATAAAAAAGATAGAAACCTATAAAGATGGAAAGCAAATTCTGGAGGAATTACATGACAGGCAGGCGGAATACGAGAGCTTAACTCAACAATTAAATTCTGTAAGAAAGGATATTAAAAATATATCGCCCTGGGGTCATTTTTCTATTAATTCCATTGGGAAATTAAAAAAACAGGGAATGACTTTGCGCCTTTTTGTCGTTTCGGAAAAAGGTTTTCGACCTGAGTGGGCCAGGGATTATTACATTGAAACTATCAATAAAATAGGTTCAACTATTTTTTTTGCGCTGTTTCAGAAAGGAAGTGAAAAAAACAGCATCGAAGCGGAAGAAGTAAAAATACCAGACCGGTCTCTCAAAGAAGTAGAAAACCTGGAAAAAGAACTCATAACCCGGCTTGGCCGGTTGGATGAAGCTTTTGACCAGATTGCCGCGCAATTTTATCATATTTTAGAACGGGCTAAGATGGATTTGGAGGGAAAGCTTGACTTTAATACCGCTATTATCAGTACGGAAGTAAAAGCGGATAATAAATTAATGATATTGCAAGGGTGGACGCCGGAAGATAAAGAAGAAAAACTCAAGAAATTCTTAGCAGAAAGAGATATTTTATACCTTTATGAGGCCCCGAATTTAAGCGAAAAAGTGCCGATTTCTCTAAAAAATAATAGCTTTTCCAGGGCTTTCGAACCGATTGGAAAAATGTTTTCATTACCTTCGTACCACGAGATTGATTTGACACCATTTTTTGCTCCATTTTTTGTTCTTTTTTTCGGGCTTTGTCTTGGAGATGCTGGTTATGGTTTGTTGATACTTATTGCTTCTATATTTTTTAAGCACAAAGTGAATAGTCAATTAAAACCTATTTTAATTTTGGGGCAGATATTGGGAGTTGCGACTACCGTGATCGGTATTTTAACGGGAACAATTTTTGGCGTTGCGCTTGTAGAAATACCTGCTTTAAAAGATAAAATAATGCTTAGCGAACCTAACGATCTCTTTGCTTTATCTCTTTATATTGGAATCGTTCAGATTGTTTTCGGTATGTGCATTCAGGCGGCCAACCGATACAAGCAGTTTGGAATTAAGTACACCATCTCTACAATTGGAACAATACTTTTAGTGGTAAGTGTTATTGATTTGTATCATTTTAAGTTTATTACTGAAGTAAGCACTTTGACTGCCACTGTTGGTTTAATACTAATTTTATTATACAACGATCCGGACATTAACCCATTTATTAGACCTTTGAAGGGATTGTATGTTTTATATAATGTTGCCTCGGGATTTCTTGGGGACTTCCTTTCTTATGTCAGGTTATTTGCGTTAGGGATATCAAGCGCAATTTTAGGGTTGGTAATAAACCAGATCGGTTCTCAATTGCTTGGAATTCCATTTGTAGGACCTGTCTTATTCGTAATATTTCTTGTTTTAGGGCACACCGGGAATTTATGTTTGGCAGGTTTAGGCGCGTTTGTACATCCCATGCGTTTGACATTTGTGGAATTTTATAAAAATGCCGGTTTTGCCGGGGGAGGGAAGCCTTACAAACCCTTTGCGCATAAAGTTTGATCAATTTTGTTTTTTTGGAATTAAGTGTTTATTGTAAATTTGTGAGATAAAAAAGAATAGGAGGATAAAATGGATTTAGCTGTCATTTTAGCATACATCGGTATCGGTTTAATGTTGGGACTGGCTGGAAGCGGTAGCGCTATTGGAGTGGTAAAAGGAGGCAGTGCCTCTGTGGGGGCCCTTAAGAAAAACGATGAAGCCTTTGGAAATTATATGATTTTATCCGCTTTACCCGGAACACAAGGTCTATACGGTTTCCTTGGGTTTTTCATTATGCATGGTTATGTAAAACCGGACATGACAATAATCCAGGGAGCAGCTATCTTTGGCTCAGGTATTGGTCTTGGGATTGCCGGCCTGATTTCCGCTATGAAACAGGGAGAGGTTTGCGCAAACGGCATCGCAGGGATTGCCGGAGGACATGATGTTTTTGGAAAAACCCTGATATTAGCTGTTTTTCCTGAACTTTACGCAATAGTAGCTTTTGCAGCTACATTTTTAATTAGCAACACATTATAACATCCCTTTCAAAATGCCCATTTAAAAAAATGTAACAGTTTACCTGCACCTATCAAATTTATTGTGTCGCCCTTAAAGGGGCTTGTCTTTTACCGAAGTGATTTCTACGATCCATGGCCGAAATCGAATGGAGCTGCCGCTCCGGTGAGCAAAAAAATTGTTCTAAGCCTTGCATAAGGCGCTGTACAAATCACAACTAAACACCGCCTAAAAAAACACAATTTTTACAGATTTGCAATGCAGAGCGTGAATTCTATCTTCCCACATAGAGCATGGGAAAAAGTAAAAAAAGTTTAATCAAATAGTAAACCAGATAAACCCTCCGTATCCTAAAAAAAACAACACTCCTTTTGCTCGGGTCAATGTCTTATCATGCATTGCCAGAGGGAGAACCAGGATACTGAAAGCAAGCATGATCAAAAACTCCCTGTTTAAAGTGACCTGGTCTACATCAAATGGAGAAACAATGGAGACAAGTCCTATCACCATGCAGATATTGAAGATATTGGACCCGATAACGTTTCCCACGCTGATTTCCATTTTGTCTTTGTAAGCCGCCACCATTGAGGTCGCAAGTTCCGGAAGAGAAGTTCCGACTGCAACGATGGTCATTCCAATAAAAAGTTCGCTCAACCCAAATGTTCTGGCAATGAAAACGGCGGAATCCACCATAAGTTTGGCGCCAAGAACTATCCCAATTAACCCCGCGGTTGTGATTAAAAGCTCATGGGGTACTGAATGTTCTTTCTTACCAGTGCTATCCAAATCAACGGCATTACCTTTCTCCGATTCGTTGCTATGCTTTGCATCGTAAACGCAATAAATAATGAAGAAAACTATCCCGATGAATAGAATTATTCCGTCCATTTGGCTGATATTCCTATCCATAGCTAAAACATAGAGCAACAAAGAAACCCCTATCATAATGGGAATTTCTTTTTTTATTGTGGGTGTGCTGATTTTTAAAGGTTTGATTATGGCTGATAAGCCCAGGACAAGTCCTATGTTAGCAATATTGCTTCCGATAATATTTCCAAGCGCTATGTCCTTTGATTTATTGATAGCCGCGACAACGCTCACCACAAGTTCAGGAAGAGATGTTCCTATCGAAACGATGGTGAGGCCAATAATAATAGGCCGGATTCCCAAAAACATCGCAATGTTTGATGAACCCTTAACAGTCCATTCCGCTCCAAAATAGAGGATTAATATTCCGGCAACAAATAGAAAGATAGAAAATGTCATATAGTTTATGCCATTAGTAATACAACCTCGACAATTTGTTGCCGATATGTTGTAACTTGGTGAAATCAGACAAGTTGAAAAGTGAAAACTCGAATATCGAATTTCGAAATGCGAAACAAATTTAAAATACAAATTTTCAAAATATCTCCTACCCTGCTGTTTTTTGTTTTGAATTTAGAATTATAGCCATCCCTGGCCTCAACCCTGCGGGTGACTTTCCTTCGGAAATCGTCCATTAGCTCCGCAGATTCGCCCAAAGGAGAATAGCTGTGAAGACTTGAATTCGGTTTTTGATACCGAAAGTGTTTAGCGAGTGCATTCTCAGCAGCGTGCTGCTTGGAGAGTGAGCGGACATAAAATAAATTTATACTCTACACTGAAAATTCCCAGTAGCTTGCTACGGGAAGCTTTAATTGTGGTTGTGGCTCAGGCCACTTCAAGACTTACGTTATCTCATAAAATTGCTTGGTTTAGCAATACCGTTAAAGCTATAATTAAAGTATTCGCAAGATGTACTGAATGTAAAGACGCTAAGTTAGTTGATTCCTGTCTCTAACGGCGTTCAACAAGCTGAAGAATTTCTGAGACTTTTAGCTATAATTTTCGTTTATAATTAAATCTATGGATATATCGGAAGGGAAGCAGACGCTCAAAAAGATCAAGGATATAGAGACTCAAATTGAGACACACCTGAATCAGGTTCGAAAAGAAGCTAAAAACATTGTATCCACAGCTAAAGCTAAGGCCGAAGGAATGGTTAAACAGAAAGAAAAAGATTTGGATGCTTTGCGTCAATCTTTTACAGCCTTCAAGGACAAAAAGAAAACATTACCGCAAAATATTGAACCGGGTAATGTCCAAACAGATCATAAGTTAATTCAAACTCTTGCTGAAGATCTTTTCAAACTTTTAATTAAGACATAGCTATGATTGCATCAATGGAACGTATCTGGATAGTTGGTTCTCAAACTGTTCTGGACAATTGTACTCGACTTATACAACAAAGCGGGTGTATCCATATTGTTAAATCTCAAAAGGACAGGTTTCTCAGCAGAAGCGGATTAGAAACAGGAATGTTTCAAAAAGAAGTCTCTGAAAAACTCCAGAAAGCAGAATCTATGTTGTTAGAGGTGAAAACCTCTTTGACTGTAGTTGCAAAAATTCATCACATGGAGGGAAAGACTATTCCAGCGTCACCGGGTAAAAAGATTCGGTTTTTAGAAAAGAATTATAAAGAAATAGAATCTATCACAAAACAGATCAAGGATTTTGAGAATAAAATACGTTTACTTACCGATGAACTCAACGAGATTCGCCAATACCGCAGCATGTTTGAAGAGTTTCAACCGTTAATACATCAAATGGAATCGTTGCACGGAATTGAAATTTACGGTATTTTTTTTAGAGGAAAAGAAAATGAAACAAAAGCAAATATTAAAATACTTGAAAAATCTTTAAGCAAGGTTACTAATGAAGCATATTCTCTATTCATAGGGGATTTGAAAGCGCATGGAATTCCTTGTCTTGTTGTTTATCCCCCCTCCATGCGTGACGTTGTGGAAAAAAAAGTTTTTGCACAATATCACGGCAAGATCGATCACATGCATGTTCCTCAAAAGTTTGAGCAACGCACCTATGCCTCTACTATTTCATACCTTTTTAAACGTGAAAAAGAAGCAGAGCATGAACTATTCGTCACACAAGAAAAACTTCAGTCCCAAGCAGCCGGGTGGACAACAAAGTTGAAAAAAGCTAACCAGTGGTTGTCCTTAGCAGTTGATCGATTACAGGTGCAGAACTATATTGCACTGTCCAAAAAAACTTTTTGGATTTCCGGGTGGATTCCATCCGAGAGAGTGCTGGCGCTTAGAGAGTGGCTTGAAAAGGAATTCAAAGGTGAAGTATTTATGTATACTACAATTCCGTCTGCGGAAGAGTTCAGGGAAGCACCCGTGTTGTTAAAAAATCCGCCATGGGTCAAACCTTTTGAGCGGCTTTTATCCTTTTTCCCTTTACCACTTTACGGGACTGCAGATCCTACATGGTTAATGATGCTTTTCTTCCCCCTCTTTTTCGGGCTGATGCTTGGAGATGTTGGTTATGCCTTGATCATGGGGGTTATTGCGTGGTTAATAAGGAGGCGCAAAATAACAAACAAACTCTGGAAAGACATAAATATTATTATAACAACGTGTGCTGTTTCTACGGGATTGTTCGGAATAATATACGGTGAATTTTTTGGTAAAATCTGGTATTCGATGGGACTTCCACACCCCCTTTTCGATAGGAAAGTCGAAATTATTCCTTTATTGGTAGGGGTGCTTTTTCTTGGTGGACTCCATTTATCTATAGGGAATATTGTCGGTATTAGGTTTTCTCTTGCTAAAGGCAATGTCCGGGAAGGAGCGAATTATTTTTCCAATATCATTTTAATCAGCTCAATTGTTTGGATATTTGGGATGACAATATTGGGGTTATCTGTTCAAACAGCGCCGTTCATTCTGCTAACCGGTTTTATTCTAAAAATTTTATCCAGTAAAATTTCAGACCTGTTTGAGGTTATAAAAATATTTTCTAATGTTCTTTCGTATGCCAGGCTTATGGCTTTAGGCACTGCATCAGTTATTCTTGCTGATTTAGCGGATGATATTTTTATAAATTCCGATGGGATAGTATTGGCTCTTATCGCTGCTATTGGAGTCCATATATTAAATTTCATATTAGGTGTTTTTAGCCCGACGATCCAGTCCATAAGGTTGCATTATGTCGAGTTTTTTAATCAATTTTATCAGCCGGGTGGAATAAAGTTTAATCCATTAAAAGAACATTATAATTATTAACCAGCATTATTAAAAAGGGAGGGTTGAATATGGAATTAGATTTAACATCTATTGGCGCCGGACTGGCTATAGGCTTGTCAGCTATAGCAACAGCCTATGCCCAGGCAAAGATAGGTTCCGCAGCAATCGGTGCCATTGTAGAAAAAAGAGAGCTTACCGGTATTATGATACTTCTTATTGCAATCCCTGAAACCATGGTAATTCTAGGATTTGTAATTGGTATTTTATTGATTTACGGAAAATGAGCGTAGAGAAGCTTTTAACGACAATAAAAAAAGAGGCAGAGCTCCAGGAAAAAGCCATCTTAAAGGAAGCAAAGGAGGAATCCGATAAGATACTTTTGTCGGCAGAAAAAAAGGTCCTTGAGATGGAAACACAGATTAAAAAACTTAAAACCGAGCTCAACGCTAAAAATGAATATATGCGAATAAGCTGGCAAACTATGTTAGATCGACATCAGAAAACAAGATTGGAAAATGAGTATGTTAAAGCCCTTAAATCTCAATGTAAAGTTTTATACAGGAAATTTATGTCTTCCAAAGAATACGTAAACTTTATACAAGAGGAGTACAGAAAAATTAAGCATGATTTAAATGACATTGAAGAAATTCGCGCTGATGTTGTTACGAGTGAGGTCTTTGGTAAGCATATTAAAGATGCTAAAAATATATTTGTAGATAAGTCGATAGAAGATGGTTTCATAGTAAAGGCTTCAAGGGGGAAAATAAAAATATATTGCTCTTATGAAGGTCGTTTTGAAAAAGTTTGGGCACAGAGAGCTCCTGAGTTTGTTGATAAATTAGCAAAGGAACTTGCTGCGGATTAGTGTATTTGTAAAGCAATTCTCGGTGAATAGATAAAGCCTCAAGATTTCTCGCTTTGCTCGAAATGACACCAATATAGTTTCGCATTGTCATTCCAATGAAGCGAAGCGACCGAGGGATCCTGGGCCATTTTTTCATTGAGAATTCTTGGTATTTGTAAAAAATTTACTGTGGAAATCGGAAATGGGGATGGAGTACCTAGTTACAAGACTAAAAGCTATGCGGAGTGAATTCATTGACCAAAGTGGCATTGAATTATTTTTATCAGGAAAAGAGCTCAATTCATTGGTTCCATTGCTTAACAAATCTATTTTCCGGAAAGAAATAGAAAAGCTAAACTCCAAAGAAAAACAAAATATAAGTATCTCTGCATTGGAAAGGTGTATCAGTGAAGGATTATTAGACATAGCCCATAAGGTTTATGACATGATCCGAAAAATTGATATGAAGTTGGCAGAAGTGGTGTTTTCTCGCTGGGAGTTGGAACAAATCAAATATGTAATTAGATATTTTTTATGTGGAGAAACTATTTATGAGAAAAGGTTCAGATTCCTGCCACTTTTCCCCGAATCCCGCTGGGTGGATAATTGGAGGTCTTTCGAATCTGTATCCGAGTTTCTACAGGCCTTAAAAAAATTAAAACATCCCTTTGTTAACGCAATTAAAGCGAGTGACTCCAAGACAGATACAGTAATAATTGAAACGAATTTAGAAAAGTATTACTTCCAAAATTACTTGTCTGAAAACAAGGGGCATATTGGGGATGCATGGGAATATTTTATAGATCGGTGCGATATTTTGAACATTCATCAGGCTTATTTATTGCGTGGAAAACCGGAACAATTCAATTCTTTTGAGAAACATTTTATCGACGGTCCGGGACGGATGAACATAAAACAGTGTTTGGCTCTTTTACGCTGCTCGCCAGCGGATTTTAAAAGGAATGTGGAAATTAAGTTGCATTGCAAATTAAACCCGGAATGTGAAGGATCGGCAGCATTATTTTCTTTAGCCCTTCGTCAATCTTTTTTAAAAAAATATTTCCAAAAAAGTATAGAAACTCCCACCACGCGTTGGGATATTTTTCTTTTTTGGGAAGAATTATTCGCAGTGGTTTCCAATCTGAAATTAGCTTTACGATTTAACAGTTCCCATACTCCACTTCAAGAAGTTGCCGATTATTTTGTTTACAGAAAAATTGCGTAGGTGTCCATGGAAAAATCGGAAACTAAATTATCGCTTTTAGTATTAGCGCCCTGGGGCTTGGATCTGGGCTTTCGATTGGGTGGGGCGCAAGTTAAAAACGTTTCGGGCAAAGACTCGTTAAACCGTGAAATTGAATGGGTATTTAATAAAAAAGAAGTGGGAATTCTTGCCATGCCTGAACCTATGAAAGACTGGATCAACAAGTCTAATATCAAAATTATAGGCCAGTCTATCTTTCCTGTAATCGTTTATTACCGTCTACCCGAGGATATAGAACTTGTCCCGGAGTCGGAAGAAGAGGTAGCAGACATTGTACAGCGAGCTATCGGTTTTCGTTTAAAGATTAAATTAAAATGACTTCTCGCATTGTAAAAATATCAGGACCTACTGTTCATGCATCCGGACTCAGCAGTTGTTTCATGCATGAAGTGGTTAAACTCGGTCCAAAAAAATTGTTGGGTGAAATTATTATGATTGAAGGACCATTAGCGATAATTCAAGTTTATGAAGATACTATGGGATTAAAAATTGGTGAAGGACTGGAGCAAACAGGAGAATTGTTGTCGGTAGAGCTGGGTCCTGGATTGATAGGGTCTATCTTTGACGGCATACAGCGACCTTTGCCGGAGCTAGCAGAAAGATGGGGGAGCTTTATAGAACGAGGTGTGGAGGTTTATAGCTTAAACCGAAAGAAGAAATGGCACTTTATTCCATCGGTAAAAAAAGGGGATAAAGTAACTCCCGGCATGGTGCTGGGAACGGTTCAAGAGACAAAGAAGATCAAAATAAAGATATTAGTCCCAAAAAACATTGAAGGCGTTGTTCAAGATATCTCAGAAGGTGAATTTACAATCACAGAACCCGTTGCTAAATTAGATAATGGAAAAGCTCTGCCTTTAATTCAGAGATGCAATATAAGACAACCTCGTTTTGCTGCAGAACGACTCCCGGTAGATACTCCAATGCTTACAGGACAACGAATACTTGATACATTGTTTCCTGTTGGCGAAGGTGGCAGCGCTGTTATTCCCGGAGGATTTGGAACAGGAAAAACCGTATTGGAGCATACGATTGCCAAATACGCGGACGCGGACATCATCATTTATATTGGGTGTGGTGAACGTGGCAATGAAATGGCGGATATACTCCATCATTTTCCATTATTAAAAGACCCATATACAGGGCGGTCTTTGATGGAACGAACAATACTTATAGCGAATACTTCCAATATGCCTGTTGCCGCACGTGAGGCTTCAATTTACACAGGGATGACAATCGCTGAATATTTTAGAGACATGGGATTCAGAGTGGCTATCATGGCTGACAGCACATCCCGCTGGGCTGAGGCATTGCGAGAAATTTCTTCACGGCTGGAGGAAATGCCCGGTGAGGAAGGATATCCCACATATTTAGCCAGCCGATTGGGCGCATTTTATGAACGAGCAGGAAGAGCACGATGCCTTGGGCGTCCTGATGAAATTGGGACCATCACTATTATAGGAGCAGTATCACCACCGGGGGGAGATTTTTCCGAACCGACAACACAGGCTTCCATGCGAATGGCGTCAACCTTTTGGGCCCTGGATTATGATCTGGCTCACCAAAGGCATTTTCCGGCTATTAACTGGACCGGTAGTTATAGCCTGATATATCCTAACCTGGTCAATTGGTATGCGGAAAATGTCGACCCAAACTGGCCCAATATGGTAAGTGAAGTTCATGCGATTTTACAAAGGGAAGAAAAGTTAATTGAAGCGGTCAAAATCATCGGGCTCGATGCTATGGGAGATAAGGAGAGAGTAGAGTTAGAAGGGGCAAGATTAATCCGTGAGGGTTATCTACGTCAAAGCAGTTATCATCCCACTGACGCTTTTTGTTCGTTTCATCGCCAAGAAAAAATGCTTTCATTATTTCTATATTATTACAAGACTATCACCAATGTTACAAAAAAAGGGGGATCCCTCGATAAGATATTGCAAGCACCTATGAAAGAATCGTTATTGAGGGCAAAAGAATTAGATGAAGAAAAACTTGAAAAAGAAATTGAACGGTTGCGGGCTGAAATTATAGATTATTTTGATGTTTTTATAGGAATTTGAAGCTTCCGCGAAAAGACTGCGGGGAATCTTCTGTAAAAGGAGTTTTATTTTATGCTCGCTCGCTAACCCCGTGGTGAAACCAGGGGGAATGCGCTCGCTAAGCACGTTCAATGTTGACAGGTTGTCAGAAATCTAACTTGTTTTATTAAACCAGGCTTATGAAAGATCTTTTATTACGTGAGTATAGGACTATTGAATCCATTAAAGGACCGTTGATCTATGTCCAGAATGTTAAGGAAAATGCTATCGGAGATATGGTCATTATTTATTTAGATGAAGAAGACCACAGGTTGGGTCAAGTTATAGAACTTACTGAATCTTTAGCGGCAATCCAGGTATTCGGTTTTACCGATGAAATCAATCCGGATATTACAACCGTCAAATTTCTTGAAGAAGGAGTAAAAATTAACTTGTCTCCATTAATCCTGGGACGTATTTTTTCAGGATGCGCCAACCCTATTGATGGTGAGGAACCCCTTGCTCCCCGTCTTCGAATTGATATACATGGCGCCGCGATTAATCCGGTTCAGCGCGACACTCCTGAAGATTTTATTCAAACGGGGATATCGAGCATAGATGGAATGAATACCTTAGTACGAGGTCAAAAACTTCCTATATTTTCCGGATCGGGCTTGCCGGCAGATGAGATTGCCGCGCAGATTATTACTAATGCCAGAGTAAAAGATCATAGCGAAAAATTCGGGTTGGTTTTTGCCGGAATGGGAATTACCGCGAGAGAAGCCGATTTTTTTCTAAAAACTTTTGAATTATCAGGTGCTATTGAACATTCTGTTGTTTTTCTCAATTTAGCTGAAGACCCGGTTATTGAAAGATTGTTAACTCCCAGGTTTGCGTTAACTGCTGCGGAATATCTGGCATTCAATATGGGTATGCATGTGCTTGTAGTATTAACGGACATGACTCATTACTGCAATGCATTGCGAGAGGTTGCCTCTGCGCGCGAAGAAATTCCTGGCAGGCGGGGCTATCCCGGATACATGTATACAGACCTGGCGGGTTTATATGAACGCGCCGGCAGGATTAAAAACCTCGCTGGCTCTATAACCCAATTGCCGATTTTAACGGTGCCTGATGATGACATTACGCACCCGATAGCCGATTTAACCGGGTATATTACGGAAGGACAGATTGTTCTTGATCGTGCTTTACATCGCAAAGGCTTTATTCCTCCAACAAATGTATTACCCAGTCTATCTCGATTGATGGATCTCGGGATTGGAAAAGGTAAAACAAGGGAAGATCACAGGCAATGGGCAGATCAACTTTACATGTGTTATGCCAGGGGGCAAGAACAACGGAGTATCGCGGCAATTGTTGGAGAGGAAGGGTTGACAGAACTTGATCGTCATTATTTGAAATTTGCTGATGAGTTTGAAAATGTTTTTATAAACCAGGGGAAAGAGAATAGGTCTATACAAAAAACATTGGAAATCGGGTGGGAGTTGCTAAGTCGTTTGCCGGAATCCGAACTTTTCCGCATAGACCGGGATTTTATTAGTAAATATAAACCAGGATGAGTCAACGTAAAAGAAGCCGAATGCGATTGCTCCAGTTGCAGAAAAATCTGGAGTTTATTTCTCATGGGATAAAAATCATGACCGATAAACGTGATACATTAATGAAAGAATTTCACGGGCTCGTCCAAAAGGCCTATGAAGCCAGAAAAACTTTTAACGAAGATCTGAAAACTGCTGCCCGTTCTTTATCAATCGCCCGGGGGATAGAACCTCATCGTGGTTTGCTAACCTCTGCTCTGGCTGCTCAGAGAAAATTAAACTTCTTAGTTTCGTCCCAAAATATCTGGGGCATTCGTATTCCTATAATAGATTTTCCCGATGTTCGTCGAGGGCACTTTGAGCGAGGAGCCGCGCCGGGATACCGGAATCCTGTAGTTGATGAGACTGCGCTCAAGTTCGAAATTGCAATTAACAGTTTAGCTAAAAGTGCGGCAACAGAAAATAAATTAACAGTTATTGGCAGGGCTATAAGAGCCACGAGTAGAAAAATTAACGCATTAGAAAAAATTATCGCGCCTGAAATAAAAGCTGAAATATCAGGTATTCGAACTTATTTTGAAGAAATAGCTCGTGAGGATATTTTCCGAATGAAACGATATAAAAAATTTAAAAGAAAGAACAGATAGATCATGGTTCTGAGGTTTCTCCTGAAAGAGGTTTGAGTAATGGTTGACTAGATACTTTCTTGACAAAAATGCATGTTTTTTTTAATCTAATCCTCAAATCAGGTTTAGATGATTGAAAATGGGAAATATCAATTTAATATTATTCGTTATAATAAATATTTTTGAAAGTGCTTAGCGAGCGCAGTCACAACCTTGTCCTTTGTCGGAGCATAGAGGGCTGCTGCGGGGAGTTTCAATCTATTAATTAAAAAGAGAGCGATGCCATGGAATGTAAAGACGTGATGCAAAGTATCCGAACAAAACTTTTTGCCGAAGATCCGGCTTCCACTGCTATTGATTTTATGATTGAGAAACATGTGGGGTTGGCGCCGGTTGTCGACAAGGACGGGGTTTTTGTCGGACTCCTGAGTGGAAACCGCCTCATGCATTTTATGCTTCCAAAAACCCTTTCTATGATGCGTGGGAAAAAGTATGCGAGTTACTTGCGGGAAAGCAAAGGAGAACTCCAGGAACGTTTAAATGAATTACGTAAAAAGACTATCGGAGATCTTCTGGATCGGAATGTAACGGTGGCTTATCCGGACACCGGGTTGGTTGACGCTATTCTTAACTTGAGTGAACGGCAGTATGTTGTGCCTGTAGTAGAGCGAGAAACCAACAAGTTACTGGGCGCTATTTCTTTTTTCACCGTGTTAAACGTTCTAAAGGAAAACAAAAATGACAAGCCATAATCCGCTCGAAATAGGAGCATTGTTCGGCTTAGATCCGCTCTGGCTTTCCACAATCATCCTGGTTTTTACTTATGCGGTTATTTTAACGGAGAAAATTCATCGAACTACAATCGCCTTGTTTGGCGCGGGATTGATGGTTATTACGGGAACGCTGACCCAGGAACAGGCGTTTTCCGGGATTGATTTCAATACAATAGCGCTTCTTACCGGGATGATGATTATTGTCGCGATTACAAGAAAAACCGGAGTGTTCGAATTTGTTGCCATCTGGTCTGCCAAAAAAGTGAAAGCCGAACCCCGGAGCGTGCTCATTGTTTTAGCAGTAGTGACCGCGTTTTTTTCTGCATTACTGGCTAATCCGACAACGGTGTTGCTCATAACGCCTGTTGCTTTGCTGATTGTGGATAAGCTGCAAATTTCCCCCTATCCATTCTTAATATCGCAAATCCTGGCCTCCAATATCGGAGGGACCGCCACCTTAATCGGCGATCCACCCAACATCCTTATCGGATCGGCAACAGGGTTCAGCTTTACCGACTTTTTGTTCACATTGGGACCGGTTGTATTGATTCTTTTAATTTTAATGGTAATTGCTTTTTACTTTGTGCCGATGAAATCCTTGAAAACAACAGCTCAAAACCGCGAAAAGATTATGATGTTTAAAGAAGCGGACACTATTACGGACTACCGTCTTTTAAAACAGTGCATGCTTATTCTTTTTTTAGTGGTCGCGGGATTTATAATAGGAGAACATTATCACATACGTCCCGGAACTACGGCGATGATGGGCGCGGCTATGCTACTGTTAATTACCAGTATCGGAGTGGACGAAAAATCACAATCCACTCGTTTGCATGAAACTCTAAACGAAGTGGAATGGCCGGCATTGTTCTTTTTTATGGGATTATTTGTAATCGTATCCGGAGTGGAACATGCCGGTCTTTTATCAATTTTAGGCGCTAAACTGCTGGAGGCGACCGGAGGAGATCAGGCGGCTACAGCCTTGACCACACTATGGCTTTCCGCTCTGATTTCAGCTTGTTTAGATAACATTCCTTTCGTGGCCACTATGATCCCACTGGTGGAGTCTATTGCCGAGGGCCTGGGTGGTTCCGAATCTTTAACTCCCGTATGGTGGTCTCTGGCGCTTGGGGCGTGTTTGGGTGGAAATGGCTCTTTGATTGGCGCGGCAGCCAACGTGATGGTGGCCGGTTTAAGCGAGCGCGCTGGTTATCCTCTTAGTTTCATCCGGTTCGCCATGATCGGCATACCAGTAATGTTGATAACTGTTGTTATCGCGCATGCTTATCTCTACTTCAGGTTTTTCTCCTGACATTGTATGGAGCATCGGTTGAGAAAACCGATTTTAGATTTTGTTCTTCTCTTTTATTTCTATGCTGCTGGGTTAAAATATCGAGAAAAATGAAGAGAAAACAAGATGGCTCGAATGTCAAATTGCCAGTGCCGGAACTTTGCCAACGTCAGATATAGGGGTTGTAAGCAAATTATTTTAAAAATTTCTGCAAGTTGCATTAAATTTCAAATTATGTTTTAATGAAATTCAGTTTTTTAAATGAGGTTTTTGAGGAGTCTCATTTTTATTATTAACTTTAAATAAATCAAAATAGCTTTCTATGAGCATAAAAAATTTTCTTGATTCAATTAACTTATCCCTGGATTATCAATACGACCATGCAAAAAAGGCTGGTTTAGGATGTCCTCGTCTTTTTATCACTCTTTCACGGCAGCCAGGTGCTGGAGCTATTAGCGTTGGCAAAAAGATTGCTGAGTTTTTAAACGACGAAAAAAAAATTGAGTGGCCGACCCCCTGGAAAGTTTTTGATAAAGACCTGGTAAAAACGATAGTCGAGGAACATAATCTTCCTGAAAAATGTAAAAAGTATATGCCGGAGGGGAAACTGTCTACGATCCAAGATATTTTGGATGAGATGCTTGGATTACATCCGTCTGCAATAGCCCTCGTTCATAGAACCAATGAAACTCTTCTTCATCTTGCACATCTTGGAAACACCATTATTGTAGGAAGGGGAGGCTGTCTTGTTACCAGGAAACTCCATGGTGGCTTTCATGCTCGGCTTATCGGATCGCTTGATAATCGCGTTAGGCGTGTTATGGAATTTTCTAAACTAAATAAAAATGAAGCTAAAAAGCTAATAGCTAAAGAGGAAAAAGACCGGAAGAAATATTATAACGAGTATTTTAATAAAAATATTGAAGATCCTTTACTTTACGATCTTACTCTTAATACTGATGAAATCTCTTTTGATGACGCAGGAAAAGTAATTGCTCATGCTGCTCTCATTGCGAAATACAAGCTTGAAAAATAATGAATAAAGCGGCTTAGCAGGCCTTGTAAAAAACTTTGCCATATTCTCATTTACTGAATTTCCTCACAACAGAGCTGCTAAGTCCACTCAGCAACCCCGCAACAAGTCCTCAATGCTACGATAAAGGAAAAGATTGTGACAGCGCTCGCTAAACACTTACTCGGAATAACTTTTTCTTACTAATAAAGAAAATGATTCGCTATGTTATTGGTTATTTCGTCTCTTAAAGAAGTAGCCACCACGTTAAGATGCTAGCTGCATAGCCCAATGCAATCACCGGCGTCCATTTAAGATGGGTCATAAAGGTGTAGACATCTCTTCGTACTCCCATTACAGCAACTCCGGCAGCGGATCCTACAGAGAGCAGACTCCCTCCTACTCCGCATGTTAGAGTTATGAGAA
>PVBE011466203.1_pt1 | contig 24168 bp, 14 predicted proteins | sample 1631181 | NCBI WGS metagenome assembly PVBE01 (sample SAMN08397723, study PRJNA350692) | Marine metagenome, whole genome shotgun sequencing project. | isolation source: water | place: Pacific Ocean | collected 2012-04 | reverse complement strand
GCACCCCGCGGTTGTTGTACCGTACGGGATCAGCGAAGATGAGGACAGCCCGAAACAACCTATATGCACAACGATCGTAGGGGCATTGTTCGCCGACGATAAGATCCTCAGTGTGGCGCACGCGTATCAGGCCGCCACCGAATGGCATCTTCGACACCCGGAGCTCGCCTAGAACATCCACCACAGACAAATTGACGGACACGGCGATGACGGTATCCGTCACAGAACACTCGAGTGACCATATGACTACACAGAGGCTTTTCTGGTACCAACACTTCGCCCTCGGCGCGGCAGTCGTCGCGCTGACCGCGATTGCTGTCCCAGCCGTTTCATCACCGATACCGCAAAGCACCGGTCAGCGTCCGATGACCTTTGTGGACCATCAGGAGTTCGCAACCCCGGGTTCCTGGACGCCGAGTCCGGATGGTGAGTGGATGTTATATACGGTAAATACGCCCAACTGGCAGCAGGCTGATTCGCAGTCCGATATCCACCTGGTATCAATGACTGAAGGGTTGTCGTCGCATCGCCAACTCACTTTCACTGAAGATAGTAATGAGACAGCGCCACAGTGGGGACGTGGCGGCAGTTTCTTCGTGTTCCTGTCAGACCGTGAGGGCGATTCCAACCAGATCTATTACATGCGTCTTGATGGCGGAGAGGCACGTCGTATCACGGACGCGTCAGAAGGTGTAAGCGATTTTGCCTTCAGTGATGACGGTGCGTGGCTCGCCTATCGTAGCGGGAAGTCCGGTTCAGAATCGGGGTGCAACGGAATGCCGATTTGTCCTCCTAAAGTGGCTGGGAAAGAGCAACTTTACCGGCTGCGGGTTTTCGAGGATTCCTTATCCTCAGTCGTAGAGCAGATCACCGATACCCAGGCTGGGATCAAGAGCTGGGAATGGGCTCCAGGCAGTGAGGCGATTTACTTCTCACACCCTGACCACCGTGAAATCAACAATGATCTTCGTATTGAGGCGGGGTTTACGGTTGACATCAAGGAGATGGAGACGCCGCTATCCAATCTGTGGAAGCTTGACCTGAACCTGATGGAGCCGCTCCAGCTGACCGGCGATCCAAACGTTAGCGTCACCGGATTTAGTGTCTCGCATGATGGTCAGTGGGTGACGTTCGCCGGCGGCTCAGCAAATCGTTACGAGCGCAACATCACCAACGGGAATCTGTACGTGGACCAATACCTTTTGGAAGTGGAGACGGGCAACATCGAGCGTCTGACCGACAACTACGAGGTTCCCGAAAGCGGCCTTGAGGTGTCGCCTGGCGGCCGCCATGTTGTCTTCACCGCGCCGGATGATATGAGTGGGTACTCGATGACGGACAATCGCGTCTACGTGCGCGAAATTGCCGACAAAGGTGGCTCCTTCGAGAAACTCGGAAGTGGCTTCGATGGCGACGTCGGTGCCGGCCGGGGGGGTGGCCTTTTATGGTCGGAAGATGGCAACACCGTCTATTTTGGTGCCGGTGTTGGTGTGACGACCAATCTTCACGCCCTTGACATTGGTACCGGCGAGGTGCGCCGGGTTACTGACGAGCGAGCCGTGTTGAGTGTCAGCCGCGACGACGACTCGGGCTCTATTCTTATTGACTACTCTGATCCGACGACGCCGCCGACGGTCTTTACGGTGCCGAGCATTGAACAAGTGGCCGATCGGTCGCAGTGGATTCAACTCGTCGATGCCAACCCTCACGTGCGCAACATGGCCCTGGGCGAGGAGGTCGAGATCAATTGGACCTCGACCGACGGCAAGTCGGTCGGTGGGATCCTGATCAAGCCGGTCGGCTACGTCGAGGGCGAACGGTACCCCTTGGTTGTTATCATCCACGGAGGCCCGGCCTCAGCCGACCAGTTAACCTTCAACCGCACCGGCGGATCTACAAGTGCGCAAGTCTACGCCGGCGCTGGCTATGCTGTACTGAAGCCCAACTACCGTGGGTCGCGCAACTACGGTAACGCCCATCGTACTGACATCGTTGGCGATTACTTCACACTTGGTTTCGACGACATCATGACTGGTGTCGACTACCTTATCGCCGAGGGCATCGCCGACCCGGACCGTATGGGAGCCTTGGGTTGGAGTGCCGGTGGGCACTGGTCTAACTGGATCACCACGCACACCGACCGTTTCAAAGCGATCAGCTCCGGAGCTGGCACCATGAACTGGGTCTCGATGTATGCGCAAAGTGACGTGCAGCGCAATCGGAAGTTTTACGTAGGCGACGACTTTATGTACGAGAACTTCGAACCCTATTGGAATCAATCCCCACTCAAGTACATTGCCAACGCCTCGACTCCCACGATGATCCATGTAGTTGAGGGCGATCCAAGGGTGCCAATGCCGCAGTCAGTAGAGTTGTACATGGGGCTCAAGAAGCTGGGAGTGCCGACGGAGTTATTCATGTACCCGGGGCGTAGCCACGGCATTATTCAAATGCGAAACCGTTTGCTTAAGTGTGTTAGTGAGATGGCATGGATGGACCACTACGTCCGTGGAATTGGTGACAAGTTCGAGTGGCGTGACGTACTTGAGACGTTGGAACTTGAGACGGCGGAAGAGCAAGAGGGTACCGGCCTGCGTGTATCAGACTCCGCTGTTTACATCGACGGGTTTGCGGGACCGGAAACATCTTTGGCCAATGAAGATATTTACCAGCGAGAGTGGCGTTGGATGAGTCGCCGTGGGGTGGTTGAGTTTCGTAACCCACGTGGACCTTCAACTCTACACCTGCGCGCTTTGAGCCCAGTCGATTTCACCGGTGGCACTCAGACCGTCACTATCAAGATAGGCGACAGGGAAATTGGCAGTTTCGATCGCTCAGACTCGTCGGCTTATCTGGTGAACTTTGACGTCCCCAGTGAGGGGTTAGGGGATGGTGACTGGGTCGAATTCACGATCGAGGCGGACAAGTTTTTCGTACCGGCGAAGGTTACGGAAGGGTCCACGGACACACGAGAACTAGGGCTTCAGGTCTTCTGGTTATATCTCGAGCGGTTGTCATAAATAGTGGAGGGCTCGGTTCGGATTTGCTCTATAGAAAGCCGCTAACGCAAAGTCGGGACCTCTGGGGAAAACCAACTCTTCAGTTGTTTAGAAGGGCGAACACGAGAAATTCGGTATATATTTGGATTTGAGAAGTAAACGATTTAGTAGATCATGGCGGAAGAGATCGAGATGAAGCGATTTATTCTGACTTTTTTCCTTGGCGTATTCATATGCCTAGGAATCGCCACCGGTAGTGGGGTCGCTCAGCTTGAAGGATCATCTGGCGGGCGCAGCAGTGTTGCACCAATAGGCAACGAGACTGGCAGGCGCGTGACAGAGGGTCTGTCCTATCAAGAGCAGAACATGCTCATCGGCAGGTACTGTTTCCGTTGCCACAATGATGCGTTGATGACCGCAGGCCTTTCCCTGGAGTCTTTTGATGCGTCGAGGGCTGGTGACCAAGCGGAAATCGCAGAGAAAATGATCCGCAAGTTGCAGGCAGGCATGATGCCACCGCCTGTCGCCCAGCGGCCCGATGCTGCCACCTATCGAGCATTAATCACGGCACTTGAGACAACCGTCGATATTGCCGCGGCTGCCTACCCCAATCCGGGCGGCCGATCTTTCCAGCGCCTCAATCGCCCCGAGTATGAACGCGCTATTTACGATTTATTCCAACTTGAGGTCGATGCTGGGGACTGGCTTCCGCTCGACACCATGAGTTCCAACTTCGACAACATTGCCGATGCGCAGACGATGTCACCGATGCACTTGGAGGCCTTTCTCAATGCTGCTAGCGATATAAGCCGAATGGCAGTCGGTGACAGGAATGCGCCATTAATTGATGTTACCTACAGTAGCCCTCACTACGTTTCCCAGCACCCCTGGGACCACGTTGAAGGAGCTCCGTACGGCACACGGGGCGGGATGGTTGTCGACCATGTATTCCCAGCCGATGGCCAGTATGTATTCGAGCTAAGGTTCAATTCTGGCGCCAACACTCGGTTGCAAGACATCGACATTTCAGTCAACGGGGAGCAGATTGCTTTGTTGGCTTATAACACCGTGCGCAACGGTGATGCCGATGGTCGCGGGGGCACGCCAATGCAATCAGAACCTGTCTCTCTTCGGGCTGGGCAGCATAGCGTTTCGGCAGCGTTCATTCGCCGTAGTGACGGTCCGTATGAGGATCTGATCCGCCCACATGACTGGTCGTTTGCTGGTGGTGGTTCAGGAGGGACTGGGATCACAACTTTGCCTCACCTGAGGGATCTTATAATCCGGGGCCCGATTAGCGTTACTGGACTTTCCGATACGCCTAGCCGGGAGCGGATCTTTATCTGTCGTCCGACTGGCTCAACGGAAGAAGGGATCTGCGCCCGTAAGATCATCGCCCGGGTCGGGAGTGAGGCCTACCGCCGCGATTTGAGCAAGGATGAGATCGACGCCTTAATGCCGTTTTATGAAAATGGTATGGAGAAAGGTGGGTTCGAGGCCGGTATCCGCACGGCGGTGGAGGCTATTCTGGCAAGCCCGAACTTTGTTTTCAGGCTTGAGCGGCAACCCGATAACGTAATGCCTGGCGAGACGTACCGCCTTGGCGATACTGATCTTGCTAGCCGGCTATCTTTTTTCCTTTGGGGTACACCCCCAGATGATGAACTTCAGAGTATCGCTGCCGAAGGCAGACTTTCAGCACCTGGGGAGCTTGAACGCCAGGCTCAACGAATGTTGGAAGACCCGCGCGCCGAGGCTCTTGGTGTCCGTTTTGCAGGCCAGTGGTTTCGGCTTCAGGATTTGTACAAGGTTCGCCCGGACCCGAATTTCTATCCTAACTTTGACGAAAACCTCGCCGATGCTATGCGGCGTGAGACCGAGCTGTTCTTCGGAACAGTGGAGCCAGTGGGATTCCATCCTGACACTGCCGCATCAGATCTACATCAGCCCCTACGATCCGGAGCGGCACGTCTGGGTCATCGACAGCGGTGGGGGTGAGGGGCACCATCAGGTCCTGAAGTTCACCAACGACGGCAGCGAATTAGTGATGCAACTCGGAGAGAAGAACCACCCCACGACCCGGGACCAGGCGCGGTCGAACCCGAACCCGGGGCCCTATACGTACGGTTGGCCGTCCAAGCTCGCCTTCTTCCCGGACGGTAGCTTCCTGTTGGCGGACGGTTACTGGAACTCCCGCGTCATCAAGTACACCGAGGAAGGCGAATTCGTAAGCGAGTTCGGGAGCCTCGGGGACGGTCCGGGTGAGTTCGATCTCCTCCACGGCCTAGCCGTGGACCGGAACCGCCGCATCTATGTTGGCGACCGGACGAACAATCGGATCCAGGTCTTTACTGAGGACGGTGAGTTTATCCAGGAATGGCCCGATATCTACGACCCCGTCAACATCTACATCGACGTGAATGATTGGGTCTGGGTGATTTCCGCAAGGCTAAACCGGATCCTCAAGTACAACACGGATGGCGAGCTCCAGTACCACTGGGGCACTTACGGAGAAACGGCGGGGACGTGGGAGGGTGGCCTGTCGCGGCCGCACCAGCTAGACATGGACGAGGACGGAACGATCTATATCGCCAACTACGACGGTGGATGGGTGAACAAGTTCATTCCGAAGCCGGATGCTGATCCGAGCAAAGTGCTCGGCAAGCGGCTGTTGCTCCACTAGCCTGCGATCGCACCTGATTCAGCGTAAATCTCTGCTTCGGTTTTACACTCGGCAGGCGCATCCTTGGACGGTTCCCGGAATCCGCTAGCAAAGGACGGGAAGGCCAGATTTTCCCTGGGGGGCATGTTCGTTGTTCGGTGGCGGCCCCACCAATCCTTGACTCATGATCTGAACCTGATGAAGGATGTGCTTGACGTAGACTGTTGCTACCTGACCTTCAGGCGGAAGAAGCAGAAACGAGGACCTCATGAGAATTCGAATCTTTCCGGCAGTTTTGATCGCAACTTTTGTTTTCACACTCCCGGTCAACGCCGACCCGATCAAATTTGCCCGCTACCCCCACAGTAGCCACGGCCAGATCGCCTTCAGCTACCACGGCGACATCTGGGTTGCCGACAACGACGGCGTCAACGCACGCCGGTTGACAGCTCATGTTGCCAACGACACGTTTCCGCGCTTCTCGCCCGACGGCCAATGGATCGCGTTCACGTCGAATCGGATGGGAAACAACGACGTGTTCGTGGTTTCGGTGAACGGGGGGGTGCCGCAGCAGCTGACGTTCCATACGACCAGCGACACCGTGCAGTACTGGACGCCCGACGGGGAGCGGATCATTTTTTCGACCTCGCGCGGGGCGCACGCGTTTTACACACCCCTTTACTCGGTGTCACGGATGGGGGATCTGCCGGTGCCGATGGGTATGGACCAGGGTGCAGCGGGGATGATTTCGCAGGATGGGAGGACGGTTGCCTTCAACCGGTACGGGATGCGCTACTGGCGCAAGGGGTACCGGGGCAATAGCCAGACCGACATCTGGTTGCAGGACCTGGCGAGCGGAGAGATCAGTCAACTCACCGATACCGACACCGGGCGGTTCCGCGAGCACACACAGGACGCCTACCCGATGTGGGGTGCCGACGGGATGGTGTACTTCATGTCGGAGCGAGACGGGATTTTCAATATCTGGAAGATCGCGCCCGACGGTAGCGGCCTCGCGCAGGTGACGGACCACGGTTCCGACGGCGTGCAGTACCCGTCGATCAGCCCCGATGGGTCGACGATTAACTACGAGAACGAGTTCGAGGTGTGGACGTTGGCAGTGCCCGGCGGGGCACCCGAAAAGATTAGCATCGACCTCGACTTTGATCCCAAGAGCAACATGGTCGAGTATCTCACGTCGGAGAGCCAGGCCGACGGCTTCTACCCGTCGCCCGAGGGCCGCTATCTGGCTGTCGACTACCACGGTGAGATCTTCATTGTGCCGACGAACTCCGACGTGGGGGAGAAGACGCAGGTGACAGCGAGCGGCTGGCGACAGCGGACGGCGGTATGGTCGCCGGATGGTGAGAGGCTTGCGTACATCTCGGACGAGAGCGGCGATCAGGAAGTGTGGATCTACGACGTTGACAGCGGCTCGTCGACGCGCCTGTCAGACCACGAATCCGAGAAGACCGGCCGTCCGATCTGGTCGCCAGATAGCTCGAAACTGGCGTTCTCGGCATTCAACTCGCTGATGGTTGCTGATATCGAGAGTGGTGTGGTGACCGAGGTAGGCACCAACGTGGAACGCGGCTTTCAGATCGGCAACTTTTCGGCCGACGGCGACTGGCTAGTGTACTCTCGCCGCAACGAGGATCTCGATCAAGAGGTCTACCTGTTCGAGATCGAAACGCGTACCGAGCACAATCTGACGCAGGACCCGTTTACCGACAGCGCCGCGTTGATTACGCCGGATGGTGCGCACGTAGTGTTCCGTTCGAATCGCGCCGACGGAACGAACCAACTCTTCAAAGTGTCGCTGGCGCGGCTGGCCGAGGACCCGGATGACCCTGTGGTGAAGGAGCGGAACCTGCTCGAGGCGGAGCGATTGGGTCGAGGCGGGCAAGGCGGCGACAAAACCGGTGGTGACACCGGAGGTGCCGACCAGGATGAAGCGCCAGCCCCGATCTCTGTTGATACCGACGGCATCCGGCGTCGAGCCGTCCGGCTCACGAACGACAACACCGGCGTCGGCAACGCCTTCTTCTTCTCCAACAACGGCGAGACGATTTACTATATTGGCGCCGACCAGGGTGGCCGGGCGCTGTTCTCGATCCCGCTCGCGGGCGGTGACGCCAACCGCATGGCCGGTGGTGGCTTTGGCGGCATCACGCCGACGGCCGACGGCTCGATGGTTTTCTTCCGCCAGGGAGGTGGTGGTTCCGATTCCGTCATGAGCATGCCGCTGCGCGGCGGCAACCTGGAGAACCGCCAGGAGCGCGTCGAGTTCCAGTTCACAGTGATCGTCGACAAGCAGGTCGAGTGGCGCCAGATCTTCGACGAGGCCTGGCGCGTCATGAAATACCGGTTCTACGACGCCAACATGCACGGAGTCAATTGGTCGTCGGTGCGCGAACGTTACGAAAGCCTCTTGCAGTACGTCGGTCAGAACCAGGACCTGTACGACCTGACCAACGAGATGATCGGTGAGCTTAACGCGTCCCACACCGGCGTAAGCGGCCCCAGCGGCATCGATCAGCCGGAGACCTACGGCACCTCCGAACTCGGCTTCGAGATCGTGATCGATGGGAATAACTATGTCGTTGGCCATATTTATAGAAACGGGCCGGCCGACAAAGAGTGGATCGATTTGCAGGTTGGTGACATGGTGCTCGGAATCGATCACCAGCGTGTCCGGTCGCCACAGAACTACTGGCAGATTCTCAACCATACGCTTAACGACTACGTCACGGTGACCATCGATCCTTCGACGCGCACCGGTGCAGCCAACGCCACTCCCGTCGAGCCACACGACATCCGCATCCGTACGGTGGGCTCGCTGCGCGACATCAAGTACGAAGAGTGGGTCGAAAGCAATCGGAAGTACGTCGAAGAAGTCTCCGCCGGGCAGATTGCCTATGTGCACATCCGCTCCATGAACCAACCGTCGCTGGTGCGCTTCCAGAATGAAATCAATCGCTTCTGGAATGCCAAGGGGATCGTCGTCGACATTCGCTACAACGGCGGCGGCAACATCGACCAGCAACTTCTCGACATTCTCGAGCGGCGCCCGTACGAGTTTTGGAACAACCGTTACGCTGGGGAGCAGTCCGGGCGGCGGCCGCGCCAGGCCATCGCCGGCCCCAAGGTGATGCTCATCAACCGACGCTCGGGCTCCGACTCCGAGGTCACCCCGATGGGCTTCCGGGACCTCGGCCTCGGCCGCATCGTCGGCACCCCGACAAGCGGCGCGGTGATCGCTACAGGCTCCTACACACTGATCAACGGGGGCCGCATCCGTACGCCGGGATCGTTGGTCGTTACGTACGATCCGGAGCGGCCGGGCAACCGCGGCATCAACCTCGAGAACTACGGTGTGGCGCCCGATGTTCAGGTGGAGAATTCGCCACAGGATGAACTCGCAGGGTTCGACCGCGAGCTGAAGGAAGCGGTCGACGAGGTGCTACGGATGCTGGCGAGCGGTGAGTGGCAGTATTCCGGCACCGCGCGGCCCCGGAGATAGACGATGCGACAGGTCTTCGCGATTGCCAAAAACTGAATGGTGGTCGTCGCTGCAGGCACTCTCACCACCGGGTAAGGGGATTTGCGAAGGGCTAGCTTTGGTTGTTGGCTAATACTCCTGAAACATCCTCTGGATCTCTACGGGATCTTCTGTGGTTGAAAGCGCGAGCATTAGTAGAATTCGCGCTTTTAGGGGTGCAAGATCTTCCGCCGCAATTCGCAGCGAGGCATTCTCGCTGGCTTCGCCGTAAGCCCGTCTAGCACCTGACCGAATCCGGCCACCCCCCGTCCGGCTGCTTGTAACGACAAATACGCCTTGATCAAGAACGGCCGAAATTCCTTCTCGTTGATTGCCGCTCAGTGCTCCCGCTCCAGCCGTTGCCATCACTATGCCGCGTGCGCCAGCGTTCGCCGTTGCCTGAATGAGGTCAGCTGTGGCGCCCTGGTAGACCATCAAAATGTCGACGCGCGGCAGTTCTTCAAAGGCAAAGACATCAAATTCACTGTCAGTGCTGTGGCGTTTTAATGTATCGCGGTAGTAGACGATGCGATCTTGATCGACGACTCCCATGATTCCGTAACCGCGAGTCTCAAATGTTTGGAGCCTCACGGTGTTGGTTTTGGTTACCTCACGCGCCGAGTTGATCTCGTCGTTCATGGCCACGAGAGCGCCCTTTCCACGTGATTCGGGATTGGCGGCAACACGGAACGCTTGGAGAAGATTCGCAGCCCCTTCATAACCCAGCGTGCTTGGATTCCTCATGGCACCAACGACAACGACGGGGCGGGGATCGCGGACCGTGAGGTGAAGAAAGTAAGCGGTTTCCTCGAGGGTGTCGGTTCCACTAGTTACGACTACCCCTGCGAGGTTAGCGTCGTTACGGTAGAGCTGGTTTATGCGTCGCGATAGCTGCATCCATTGGTCCAGCGTGATTGAACTACTAGAGATGTTGGCGAACTGCTCGAACTCTGGCTGCACATAGTCGGTAAGGTTGGGGATCCTGGCAATTAGATCTTCGGCGGTCAGACGGCCGCCGGAGGCGCTGGAGATAGTTCCACCAGTTGCCACCAATCGCACCCTAGGTGGTACCGAAGACGACTGAGCCCAAAGAAAATTGGATGACGTAACAATCACAACCAGCAAAAACAAAAAACCAATCTGCCGTGAGCGATGCATAGGTGACTCCTTATTTGCCAACAACTCGATGCAAAGCGACTTCAACAATGAAAGCATAATTGTGTTCCCCAATTCCGACCGAGAAATCAAAGTTACTTTAGATGGTGTATTACCTCATCGGAACGCATCTAGAATAATAGCCTTATGATTAGAAAAATCCCGAACCGAGATTCAATCTCTCTTCCGTGTGCTATCGCTATTGTTTGCGTCATGCTAATCAATAGTTGCACCAATGGGGATGACCTGCCCGGACAGAGTGCAGCGATAGTCGAGATTGATCTGTCGGGCCCAGTAACGTTTTCCCGGGACGTAGCGCCGATTATCTGGGACAACTGCGCTATTTGCCATCGACCCGCTGGTTTTGCACCGTTTAGCTTGCTGACCTACGAGGAGGTCAGTACGCATGCAGAGGAAATCGCTATAGCCGTCGAGGATCGACACATGCCGCCCTGGCTACCGGAGCCAGGTTACGGGTCGTTTCTTGGGGATCGGAGGTTGTCAGACAAGAAGTTGGAAATGATCCTCCGGTGGGTTAGCGAGGGCGCCATCGAAGGTGATCCAGCTGCCCTGAAGGAATTGTCGAGCTTTAGCGATGGGTGGCAGCTTGGCGAGCCGGACTTGGTTGTGGAAATGCCGGAGAAGTTTACGTTGGCACCCGGTTCTGGTGACGTATTTCGTAACTTCGTGGTTCCGACTCCGGTTGGACCTCGGCGCTATGTTCATACTGTTGAGTTGCACCCAGGCAACTCGAAAGTTGTCCACCATGCTGTGCTGATGATTGATGAGTCTCGGTCTTCCCGAGAGCTTGACCAGCAAGATCCTGACGTCGGGTATTACACCGGCATGGACAGCTCCGGTGGAGCACACAGCCCGGCCGGCCAGTTTCTGGGATGGACTCCTGGATTGGTGCCTCGGCGGGGTGAGGAGAATCTTGCTTGGGGCCTACGCGGTGGTACGGATTTTGTGCTTCAGCTTCACATGCTGCCCGGTAGCGAATTCGAGGATCTTCGAGCCTCAATCGGACTCTACTTTGCCGACCGGCCACCGAAGGAACAGGCTTACGCGTTACGTCTCGGCTCGATGGACATCGACGTCGCTGCAGGGGACCCAGCCTACGTCATTGAGGATAGCTACGTGCTGCCGGTCGACGTCCGTGTGTTGAGTGTCTATCCACACGCTCACTATCTGGCCCGTGACATGCAGGGATATGCAACGTTTCCGAACGGTAGACGCGAGTGGCTGATTCGAATTATGGAATGGGATTTCTTGAAACAAGATAGGTACACCTACAAGGAGCCCTTGTTTCTACCCGCGGGGACCAGGTTGACGATGCGATTCACCTATGACAACTCGGCTGAGAATCCGCGCAACCCAAACAGGCCGCCGCGCCGCGTCGTTTATGGCCCGAACTCATCCGACGAGATGGGCGACCTCTGGGTCCAGGTGCTGCCTGTCGCGCCGGAAGAGTTCACGGTTCTTGAAACCGACTTCATGCGCAAGGAGCGGGGCAAGGAAATTGTGGTAGCTCGCCGGATACTGGCGAATGACGTCGACAATGCCCAAAATCATTACAATTTGGGGGTCTTGCTGCAAGCGGATGGGGCTCCCGAGGAGGCTGAAAGTCATTACCGCGCGGCACTGCAGCGCGATCCAGACATTGCCGACGCTCACCATAACCTCGCGGTTCTACTTGTTAGTCAGGGCAAGAATCGTGAAGGAGTCAATCACTACGGGGAAGTTCTTCGTATCGAGCCCGACTCTGCCGACGTGTATCTCAACCTCGCTCGCATTTACCTGTCTCAAGATGCTTTGGCGGACGCGTTCACGTTGCTGCTCCGTGGTATCGAGATCGAACCGTCCATGTGGGAGTTGCATGCTGATATTGCGGCGGCGTATGTACGCCAGGGAAGCCTTGATGCGGCTATCAGCAGCTATCGGGCGGCGTTGGCGATCGATCCAGATGTGGAGTTCTTGCACATTGGCATCGGCGAGGTGTTTGGAGCACAAGGCCGGTTCGTAGATGCCGAGGAGGAATTTCGTATCGCTCTAACGATCGCGCCACAGGATGCTTGGGCACACAATGATCTCGGTATGGCACTGGAGCAGCAGGGGAGGATCAAAGAAGCGATCGAGTCTTACCGGCGAGCACTAGCGATCGATTCGGCGTTCACAGGAGCGCAGACTAACCTCGATCGGGCGTTGCGCATTCGCTCACCACACTGAACGCCCTATCTCGAATCAAGGTTCCCCATAGGAGGGCGGATGTTAGCCGCCTACGGTCGCTCTGGTTAGTTGTCCGATTGCGGCCAATGTTGTCTGTGCAGCGTTAAGTCCGAGCCGGAAGTCTTTGTCGTTGAAGGTGGTCCACACGTCGAGCGGCGTATGCCAGGTTGGGTTCCAACCCGCCCCAGTATGAGCGCCCCGCTCATTTTCTCGTAAGCTGATCGAGGGCACTATATTCATAAATGGTGTCGAGTCAGTGTTCGTCATGTGAGGACCAACTGTTGCGGGGTAGTCAGTTGTATAGGCGTCGGCCGCGGCTTTGAAAAAAAAGGCTAACTTCATGGAATCTTCAGCGAGCTCGGAATTCGACTGGAACTCGATATTGAAGTCGGCCTCCGGGCGTTGATCGCGGCTAACTGTACCGTCAGCACGTGGTGCACCGTGATCCCATAGCATCATGTCGTGCTGGATCATCCCGAGCCAGCGGGGCTCAGGGTACTGCCCGGAGCCTGGCGGGTTCTCGATTCCTTGTAGTTCCTCCCGCTGGGCCGTGTAGGCGCGTGCTCCATTGAGCCCCGTTTCTTCGTTGTTCCATAGAGCAAACCGGATCGAGACCTCAGTCTGTACATCAGGAGCGTTCAATATCCTGGCTAGTTCCATCACAAGGGCCGTACCCGATCCATCGTCATTGACTGCCTCGTTGACACCGTGGCCATCCATATGGGCTCCGACGATGTACATCTCGTTGGGTCGCGTGGTGCCGACTTTGGTGCAGTAGACTTCCTGTCGCTCACCATCGCTAGGTTGCTCCAGATTTAACTCTCGGATGCGCGTATCAGGCTGGGCGGCAGGGTCGCGGTTGACGCCACTGCGGGCACGGTAACCATAGATTGAACTTCCACCGGGACCGGACCCGTTTCGACCAACAATTCCCCCGGTTGGGGTCGTGAGGCTAGGCTCTTCAGCCACTGTTCTTCTGCCACCTCCACGGCTTCGATTCCGTCCACCCCCGGTACTTGGTTGTGTGTTAGTTGGCTCAGGGGGGTACATGTACGTGATCCGTTCAGTGTTGGCACAACCGAATGACTGCAGTTGCGCTTCGATCCAGTCGACCGCGTCGCGATTGCGCTGCGTGCCTTGGCGACGGTCACCAAACTGCGTTAAGCCCTTGAGAGTCGCCTTGTAGTTTTCAAGGGAGAGTCGGCTTACCAATTCCCGGACCGGATCCTCCTGGGCATTCGCGGGCTGGCCGTGGGTGCCAGTTCCGATACTGATGTCAACAGCGGCAATAAGAAGAACGGTTATTGCAAGGATTCGTGTGTGCATGTGTTTTCCTCAGGATATGAAGGGGCCTTTGGGTTTGTTGGCTGGGTCAACCGGCGTTGAACAACTCTTTGATCTGGCGCAGAGCCGCTTCGATCTTTAGTTCGATTGCTTTTTCACCATATTCTACCGAGGCGCGCGAGGGGTCCCCGGAGACCCCACTGCCTTCGAATCCACCGCCTAAGACTCTCTTACTGTCTCGAATATGCTGTGGCGCGATGAACATTAGCTGTGAGGTTAACCCATCCACCAGCAAACGAGATGACATCGTCAGGATCGAGTCCCATATTGATGATGTTTTCACGGTCAGCGAGCTCCATGATACGGCGGATTGGTGATCCTGGAAGACCGTTCCTTTTTAGCCGGGTGCTGATCGGTGGGTTTGGCATGACAACCATTTGACGTAGTGGAGAAAAGCGGGTTTTCTACTGGGCGTCGATTAGTCTGGCAATTCACCGTAATGTTTCTTGTGCCTGACTCTGGATACTGGAGTACAAATGAACCATAGGGAACAAGTCCATAAGTTCAGTGCAACAACGGTAGGGCTCGCGATTCTATTTATCGCTGGCGCAGGGTTGCTCGAGATCATGCAAGCTTCCGTGCAGCAGGAAAATACCATCATTGACCTCTGGAGTGACGGTGTTGCAACCTTTGGGGTTTTCGTTCCCGACGAACGCCCGCGTGATCAGGGTGGGCGAGGGCAAAGAAGTGACAATCAACGACAGCCTCCACTGTATACCGTGGAAGGAGGTAAACGTCTGGCGGAGAATCCACTTTACGACTTTGTCTTTTTGAATCTTGAGGGTAGTTACGATGCCGGCTCTGTCGAGGCAATCGCTGAAGGTCTAGCGAGCCAATCAGCGGTAAGCCGTAAGGCACTTCTGGTCCGAATCCCACCGATCGAGCGCGATGGACGAAGGGTGACTCAATTGCGAGTACGCGAGGTTCTTGAAAAAGGGGCCGATGGTGTCGTGTTCCCTCACATACGCAGTCCAGAAGAAGCTCGTATGGCTGTTGAATTTATGACTGAGGCTGACTCCGACCTGTGGTCAGCCTCTAATCCTAGTGGTGACAAGATTGCTATGATCATGATTGAGGATCCCGATTCGCTAGCACGGATCGAAGAGACAGCAAACGTTCCTGGCATCGGTATTCTTGCCTGTGGCATCGGTAGCCTCACAGGCTCTCTCGGTGGAGACCGAGAGGCAGCGGAAGCCGGCAACTAGAAGGTACTAGCTGAGGCTAAGAGAATTGGAGCCGTTGATATGATTACAGCCAATTCCAATGACGTTAGCGGACGCGTAGAGGAGGGTTTCCTCGCTCTGCTCATGCGAGGAGCGGGCGCCGACGAAGCCATCAAGATCGGCCGTGTCGCAGCGGGACGCTAAGCAAAAACATTTTTGTGAATAACATAGGGAGGATTCTTGTGAACAAGACCTTTTTCTTAGTGGTTGCGTTACTTCTAGTAGGGTTCGGTTCCGGTGCTGTCCTAGCACAGGATTCCCAGATGACCTTTTTCATCACCAGTGTTGGTTCCGGCAACGGCGCGGATCTCGGTGGCTTAGAGGGCGCAGATCGTCACTGTCAGGCGTTGGCTGCGTCAGTTGGTGCTGGCGACAAGGCCTGGCATGCCTACTTGAGCACCACGGGCTCGGGTGGCGTCAATGCACGCGACCGTATTGGTAGCGGTCCTTGGGCGAACTTCAATGGTGTGATCGTCGCAGAAAACGTCGACCAATTGCATGGTGATAACAATCTCACAAAGGAAACGATCCTCACCGAAAAGGGGAATATATCGAACGGTCGCGGAGACGATCCAAACATGCATGACATCCTGACTGGGTCAGGCCTCGATGGAACGGCGCAAATGGGTGAGGCTGACACGACATGCGGAAATTGGACGAGCAGTGGTGAGGGGAGCGCCCTGGTGGGTCATCACGATCGTCAGGGTGGTGGTGCCAACCCGACTTCATGGAACTCCGCTCACGCCTCCCGTGGATGCAGCCAGGCTAACCTTCAAGGTACAGGGGGTAACGGGTTTTTCTACTGCTTTGCTGGGCGGTAACTAGGCAGCAGAGGCAGCGAAAACCGATCGGCTCAGCTCAGGCTCACTGGCAGGAGCTAGCGGAAATTCTGGTCGTAACCGGAAACGGTAAAAGACCCCGCCCGGTTCTCCGGGCGGGGTCTCTTTGTCAACGTTTGTTGGCAGGCCAGGGAACGATGTAATCCGAGCCGGGTGGTACCGAGTCCATGCCCATGAAGGTGAACTTCTGCAGGCGTTTACCTTCATAGGTCTCTGTCGTGTAGATGTTCCCCTGCGAGTCCGTGTCGATGCTGTGAACGGCGAAGAACTGGCCGGGTTGGCGGCCTCCGTCGCCAAAGCTGTACAGGATCTCCATGGTGGCGCGTTCGATAACGTAGACCCTCATGTTCTGGCCGTCAGCCAAGTATAGAAAGCGTTGCTCGTCGTCGGGGGAGAACGCGATGTCCCAAGTTGAACCCTGAGACCGTGTCTCGGGAGCGATGATTGTCTCGTTGACGAACGTCCCGTCCGGTTGAAACACCTGAACTCTATCCTCGGCCCGATCGCATACGTAGAGGAGCCGGTCGTTGGACATGTCAGCGCAGTGGACCGGGCCTCGGAACTGCGAAGCCGGGGTCCCACCTGGCGTGTAACGCCCGATGTTGGCACTGTCATCAGGTTCGTTGCCGTAGGCGCCCCAGAAACGCTTGAATTCTCCGGTCTCACCATCGACCACCACGACGCGGCGATTCAGGTAGCCGTCGGCTAGGTAGACTTCGTTTTCCTGCGGGTCGACGAATACCTTGGCTACGCGACCAAAGTTCTCAGGGTCAAGGCTGTTACGCTGAGGTCGGCCCCCATCAACCATTCGGGCGCCGGAACGGCCTACCTGCATCAGGAACTCACCGGACCGCGAGAACTTGAGTACCTGTGAGTCGGGGCCACCGTTACCCCCGATCCAAACGTTGTCCATGTGGTCGACTTCAATACCATGATTCGAGTCTGGCCACTCGTATTCAGCGTCTTCGACCGGTCCTCCCCATGAGCCGACAAGATTGCCTTCGGCATCGTATTCGAGGACCGGAGGCGCCGGTATGCAGCATTCACTCAGAGGTGGATCTTGAGCAGCACCTATCTCTGTCCTTCCCGAACTCGCGAAGCTCTGCGCTGGGCGATTGCGGTGAACGATCCAAACGTGGTCACGAGAATCGACCGCGACCCCGATCGTGTTGCCAAGTATCCAGTGGTTCGGCATTGGCTTAGGCCAAAAGGGGTCAACCTCAAATAACGGGACCTCGTCAGGAGCTGCGGCGGCAATCGCTGCAGCTCCGTCTGCAGGCGCAGCTGGTGTCGAGGAGACAGAGTCACTTGTGCACGCCTGAACAATACCAAGGGCGAGAATCGCTGCGACAAGTGTCATACCAACAAGGAGATTGCGCCTCATAACGTGTCCTCCAATGGCCATTGATGGGCCCTGTTTGGGGCCTAGAGCTAACAGTATACTTGCTAAACAGTTTGTAGACGGCAAATAGGCTATGCAGTTTCTCGACATTCGTCCAGGGAGCCACCATCTTGGCACCGTACCGTAATTCAGTCGTTGGTATTGGTCTCGTGGCCGTAATGTTGGTGCTTCTGACAGTCGCGATCCCATCTGTCTCGGTGGCCCACGACATTGCTTCGGACGTCACAATCCAAGCTTTTGTTAAACCCGAAGGGCAGCGGCTCTATTTCCTGGTCAGGGTTCCGCTGGAAGCCATGCAGGACTATGAGTTTCCACAGTTTGACCGGGGTTACATTGACATCGAAGCCGCTGATTCAATGCTACGTGACGCGGCCATTTGGTGGATTGCAAACGCCGTAGACTTGTACGAAGACGGAGCCCGACTTGCTGAGGGAGAAATAGCTGCGGTCCATATTTCCCTTCCGTCCGATAGGTCCTTTCGTTCTTATGAAGAAGCTTTCGCCAATGTGACTGGACCGTCGCTGCCGGGACGCCCCCAGCTTCCCTGGGAACAGGCTTTGCTCGATGTGTTGTTCGAATACCAGATCGAAAACGACACGGCCAGGTACTCCATAGACCCCAAATTTGCTCGCCTCGGCATTCGTACTACGACAGTCGTCCGCTTCAATGCGCCGGGCAAACCAGAACGGGCCTTCCAGTTCAGCGGTGATCCGGGTCTTGTGAACTTGGATCCAAGTTTTTTCCAGGCAGTCTTTCGGTTTGTCGAGCTTGGTTTCTTTCACATCCTCGATGGGCTCGACCACCTGTTATTCCTGCTCTGTCTTGTGATCCCAATCCGTGCCTTCCGCAGACTAGTGCCGGTTGTTACTTCCTTTACAGTGGCGCATTCGATCACACTAATCGCTTCGGCATCAGGTTTGGCGCCGACTTCGCTATGGTTCCCGCCCCTGGTGGAGATGTTGATTGCGCTATCAATTGTGTACATGGCGCTCGAGAATATCGTCGGAGCTAACATAGGCCGCCGCTGGTTGATTGCCTTTGCGTTCGGCCTAGTGCACGGCTTTGGTTTCTCATTCGTGCTGCGCGAGACACTGCAGTTTGCTGGCTCGCACCTGATTACTTCATTGCTCGCTTTCAACGTAGGAGTAGAGATCGGCCAGCTCTTTGTCTTGGCATTGGTCGTCCCGGTACTGGCCTGGGGTTTTCGCCGCGCTGTTGCCGAGCGAATGGGAACAATCCTTTTATCCGCCTTGGTGGCACACAGTGCCTGGCATTGGATGAGCGAGCGCTGGGCACAATTGCGAGAGTACACATTCTATTGGCCGGCTCTGGACATGGAGTTGTTCGAGGCCATGACGCGGTTTGTTATGCTTCTGTTGTTTCTTGCGGGTACGGTTTGGCTACTATTCCTACTGTTCGGGCGGACAGAGAAGCCTGGTCGCACGGACTCAGAGCCGAGACCGGTGGAGGAGTGAAACCTGGCTTTATGAGGTGCGAAGGAACTGGAGTCGCAACAGGGCAGGTGTCGCAGAAGTGCGCCAGCCTGTAGACGCTGAAGCGATCTCCCGTTAGGATGCTGAATTTGAGGTTGCTTGCCTAAAGCTCAGTTCGTCTGTCGGAGGTTTGCAATGACACGTTCACGTGGACTCACGTTGGTAACTACGGCCGTTTTTCTGATTACTCTGGGAGTAGCCGTATACGCCCAGAACGATGCCCCGGGTGCCTACCATACCGCCGAAGGTATATGGGGCCAGCTACCCGAGGGAAGGACATGGGGCGCAACGAGCGCCGTGTATCCAGCCCGTGATGGTAGTGGTGACATCTGGGTTGGGGAACGCTGTGGCGCTAACAGCTGCGCTAACAGGCCGGATCTCGATCCAATTTTGCGTTTTACCGCGGATGGTGAACTGAGGTACAGCTTCGGTGCTGGAATGATCCTCTGGCCGCACGGGATGTTTGTCGACGCCGATGGCAACGTGTGGATTACGGATGCAGTTGGGTTTGGTGCCAATCCGCGTCCTGAGATGGGACACGTAATCCTGAAGTTTAGCCCGAGAGGTGAATTACTCATGACGCTCGGTCAACCAGGGGTAGCCGGAGATGGGGAAGATACTTTCCGGCAACCATCCGATGTGCTGGTCGCACCGAACGGGAATATTTTCGTCGTGGACGGTCATGGGGCTGCCGGCAACAATCGTGTTGTGAAATTCTCCAGTGACGGCACATTCATTATGGAATGGGGTCAGACTGGCTCAGAGAATGGTGAGTTCCGAGACCCGCATGCTTTGGCGATGGACTCCCAGGGACGCTTGTACGTAGGTGATCGTGGCAATAGCCGGGTGCAAGTCTTTAGCCAGAACGGCGACCATATTGCGACTTGGACCCAGTTTGGTCGGCCGAGTGGGCTATTTATTACTGCTGCCGACATTTTGTACGTGGCCGATTCAGAATCCAATGCCCGGCGGAACCCGGGATGGAAACGTGGCATCCGCTTCGGTTCGGTTACTGATGGGATGGTCGATGGTTTTATTCGCGATCCGGAACCGAATCAGGACAGTTCAGGCACAAGTGCTGCCGAGGGCGTAGCGGTCGACGCTAATGGGGACGTTTACGGTGCGGAAGTTGGTCCGTTGATGTTGAGGAAACACATTTGCATTGTCTGGTCTTGCACGTTAGAGGGCGGTGGAGGAGCTCGTCCGAACGCGGACGACTATGACGGCGCTATGAAGGCGATCCGGGGTGCTCTAGGTGCAGTGGGAGATCAGATGAGCGCGGAAGATGCCCCTGGACTCGAAGCTAGCGCTGCGACAATTGTCGAAGGCATCTCTAAGGCGAGGGCCTATTGGCAGACCCGTGACCGACGTGCTCTCCGGTATGCCATCAGCGCTCAGAGGGCCGCCCAAGGCTTCCATGAAGCAGCCGCCACTGGCGATTTCGACGCGACAGGAGTCGCTTTCGGCGCGCTCCGCGAGACGTGCTCCCCGTGCCACGAGCAATACCGCGAGCGTGATGCGGATGGCAACTGGCAGATCAAGCACAGTACAGGATCGCCGCAGAGCGAATCGACTATCTCCTGGAGCGGTCCAGCGCCGGAAGAAACCCGAGGAGATGAAGGCCAACGAGAACGATCAGCCCGTGAAGTAACTCCGGAGGCCTATGACGGCGCCATGAAGGCGATTCGTGGCGCCGTGGGCGAAGTTGGCGACCAGATCAGTGGGCAGGATGCCGCAGGGCTCGAAGCCAGCGCTACGAGGATCTCGAGAGGTATGGCCAGAGTCATGATTTATTGGCGGTTACAGAGGGAGCGTGTGGCGTATGGAATGGCCGAAACGGCAATGAATGCCGGGCGCAGCCTTCAAGCAGCGGCAGCAGCCGGTGACTTCGCCGCCGCAGGTACGGCCTTCGGGGAGCTTCGCGCGCAGTGTACTCCTTGTCACGAGCAGTACCGGGAACGCGATGCAGATGGTAACTGGCAGATCAAAGCACGGTCTCAATAGGATGTCCTAATTGCTATTTGACGGTCCCCGGATCGTCTCTGAATTAGAATAACGAGGTGGGAACGTCATGGTTCGGCGTTTCCTCCTCGTTTCTTTTTATTGCCTGTGGTGCTCGACTCTCATGATCTCTGTATCCGGTCTCACTAAGTACTTTGGCAGCCAGACCCTGTTTTCTGAGGTTACGTTTCAGCTCGATGCCGGCAAGCACTATGGGCTGGTAGGAGCGAATGGTTCGGGCAAGACGACGCTGCTGAACATATTGGCGGGGGAGGAGGAATCTAGCGGCGGCACGGTGTCGGTCGCAAAGCGCATCAAGTTCGGGGTTCTACAGCAGGATCAGTTCATCTATGAAGATGAGGAAATTCTCGGTGTCGCCATGATGGGGAACCAAGAGCTTTGGGACGCAATGGTTGCCAAGGAGACACTGATCGAAGGTGCGAATCGCGAGTTTGATGCCGATCGTTATTCTGAGCTTGAGGAAATCGTCCAACGTCACGACGGTTACTCGGCCGAAGCTCGCGCCTCTGAAATTCTTGAGGGACTCGGTTTACCGACGGAGCTTCATCGGCAGCCTCTTTCAACCCTTTCGGGGGGCTTCAAGTTACGTGTTTTGCTCGCCCAGGTACTTGCTGGGTCGCCGGACATACTCCTTCTCGACGAACCGACCAATCATCTCGACATCTTGTCGATCCGGTGGCTTGAGAAGTTCATGCAAGAGTTCACTGGTCCAATTCTGGTGATCTCGCACGACCATCGTTTCCTCGACAACGTTTGCACTCACATTCTCGACGTTGATTATCAGACGATTACGCTCTATCCGGGCAACTACAGCCGGTTCGTGGATGCGAAGGGGAGTGACCGGGACCGTCGAGAAAAAGATATTCGTAAACGAAAAAAGGATATCGAACATCACCAAAAATTCGTCGAGCGGTTCCGCGCCAAGGCATCGAAGGCGCGGCAGGCGCAGAGCAAGGTGCGCATGATTGAAAAGAAGGCTGATGCTCTCGGCGAGCTACCGCAAAGCTCCCGGCGTTATCCCAGCTTTCAATTCGAGCAGCGTCGCCCCAGTGGGCGCGACGTTCTTACCATCGAGGGGGTGCGAAAAACGTTCGGAGACAACGAGGTGTTGCATGGCGTCGATTTGACTGTGCGGCGAGGCGATCGCATTGCCATCATGGGTCCGAACGGGATCGGTAAGTCAACGCTGCTGAAGATTGTCATGGGTGAACTTGATACCGATGAAGGGGAGGTGGAGTGGGGATACGAAACTCATCAGGGCTACTTTGCTCAGGACCACAAGGACCAATTTGAATCACTCCAAAATACTGCTGAGTCTTGGATTTGGGACATATGCTCGGGTGAAACGATTGGTTTCGTGCGTAATCAACTCGGCCGCGTCTTATTCTCAGGTGATGAAGCCAAAAAGAAGCTAGCGGCACTCTCCGGTGGTGAAGCGTCACGCCTTGTATTTTGCCGTTTGGCAATTCAAAGGCCGAACGTCCTACTGCTCGATGAACCCACTAACCATCTTGACCTTGAGTCGATTGAAGCCCTTGTGTCGGGCTTGAGAACCTACGAGGGCACATTAATTTTCGTTTCCCACGACCGCTGGTTTGTCAATGAACTAGCTTCCCGGATCGTTGAAATCAAGCCGACGGAAATTCTCGATTACCAAGGCACATACGAGGAATACGTTCACTATTGCGGTGATGACCATCTGGATGCGGACACCGTTGTTCTTAAGGCGCGAAGGGAGAAACGGAAGGCGAAAAAGGCCGCGAGGGAAGCGGCAATTGAGCCGAGCAGTTCAAAAACTGTTTCAAAGAACCAACTCCGTAAAGCTCGTGCTTACCGGGACGCCATACTTGCAAAAATCGAAATCGCTGAGGAACGTATTGACCAAATAAACGAGATTTTCTGTGACCCTAACTATTTTGGAAAGTCTGCGCCCGATGCGCTTCGCACCTTAGAAGCGGAACAAGAAGCGCTCAAATCGAGTGTTGAAAAACTTACGGCGGATTGGGAAAAAGCAGAAGAAGAGGTTGGTGCAAAGCAAGCGGGCATAAGCTGAGGTTGCCAGCTGCCATCTTTTGAGCTTGTTATTCAAGGCGAATTTGTCAGCGCTGCAGTGGCACCACCAGGATGGTTTGAGGCTCTCCATAGCCGATGAATGTAACGCCCTCTCCCAGGCCGATCGTCGCGGTATAAGATCCGGTGCCAACGAGTGTTCCCTGTCGCCCGCGTCCGCCTCGGGTCCCGGCGGGCAACTCCGCCACCGCGCGACGCAAATTCCATGTAATTCGCTGCAGGCCGGAAGCGTTGGGTAGGTCGAGGGTGCGTACGTGGTCGCCGTTCGCGTCAGTGATCATGATCACGAAATCCTGTTGCGCTGACCCTGTCTCGCTTATGTGGTAAGTCAGCACGGCACCAAAGGGCGGGTTAGCTGTAGTCTGGTCTCCCCACACAGGGCGCATCTGGTTGAGTTCAGCAAACACTGGAGCAGGTCGAAGGGGAAACAACCAGGCTGGGCCAGAAAGCCTCTCTTCGTTTACGTGGCGCAATGCCGAGTAGTCATCGAGAATGTAGACGCCACGACCGAAGGTGCCGACGACAAGGTCGTTCCATTGCCGCTGGATGTGCAGATCGCGTGCCTGGATCTTGGGAATTCCCCCGCGCAACTCGGTCCAATGGTCACCGCCGTCGACAGTGAAATAAACACCGAACTCCGTGCCGACGAACAGCAGGTCGCCGGCAGCATGGTCTTGAACTACGCTCCAGGTGCCGGAGCGCTTTGGCAGGTCACCGGTGATGTTCACCCAATTGCGGCCACGATCATCGCTGCGCATGACCCATGGCAGGAAGTCCCCATTCTGCCAGTTGTTGAATGTTGCAAAGACCACATCGGAATTCCGAACCGAGGCAAACACGTCGGTCACATAGGTGTTACCCGGCAGGCCGGGAATGATTTCGAGGCGTGTCCAATTATTGCCGCCATCCTCGGAGACCTGGAATAGACCGTCGTCACTCCCGGTGTACAGCAGGCCCTCGACCAGCGAGGACTCATCAAGTGTGGTGATGACACTCATCGTGGTTGTATACAAATGGAGCCCCACTGCATCCTCGTCCCAGACCTTGCCCATGATCGGTAGTTCTCTACGGTCAAGGTTGCGGGTCAGATCACCACTCACTGGCACCCAGTTGTCGCCCCGGTCGTCACTTCGATACAGGCGGTGGCCACCGTAGTAGATGCGACCTGGTGAATGTTTACTGATCAGCAGCG
>PVBE010864032.1_pt1 | contig 24168 bp, 26 predicted proteins | sample 1631181 | NCBI WGS metagenome assembly PVBE01 (sample SAMN08397723, study PRJNA350692) | Marine metagenome, whole genome shotgun sequencing project. | isolation source: water | place: Pacific Ocean | collected 2012-04 | reverse complement strand
GGGCCAGATTCTTAAGTTCGAATGTGATGATCTGAAAGGCCTTTACCCTGGCCGCCTAATAGGCCATGAAACGTTCGTCGGCATTGATGACCGCTGTGCCGCCTGCACGCAAGCCGTGGAAAATTTCTGCTTTGGCTCGTACCACCCCGGCGAGACTTCCCAGGCCTTCGAGATGCGCCAGCGCTGCATTGGTGATCAGCGCCGTTGTTGGGCTTGCCAGTCGCGCAATGTAGTCGATCTCACCAGGATGACTCATGCCCATCTCGATCACCGCAAACCGATGATGCTCTCTTAGACCAAGCAGAGTCAGGGGCACGCCAATGTGGTTATTGAAGTTACCGGGGCTCGCGTGCACCTCACCGGATTCCGCGAGGATTGCGGCAATCATCTCTTTGACCGTCGTTTTCCCGTTACTGCCCGTGACCCCGATCACCGGGATGTCAAAACGGCTGCGCCAGTGCGCCGCCAACTGGCCGAGCGCCACCGTCGTATTCTCCACGACGAGGCCCGGCAGGTGAGTCGAATCGGCTTGGCGACTGAGTACCGCCGCGGCGCCGGCCCGGCGCGCCTCGGCAACAAAGTCCAATCCCTGAAAGCGTTCTCCATCCAAAGCCACAAACAGCGCGCCCGGTTCCAATGTCCGAGTATCGGTGGATACCGACGTGACCTCGACATTGGCTCCAGTCAACCTCCCTCCAACTGCCTCGGCAATATCTTTCAAACTGAACATGGCATAGTCCTCAGTATCTCCTCTGCAATAGCCTGATCGCTGAACGGCATAACACGATCACCGACGATCTGGCTTGTCTCATGACCCTTCCCGGCAACTACTACAAGATCGCGAGGCGACGCATGTGCCAGCGCATGGGCAATCGCCAGGTCGCGTTGTGGGATGCGCGCCTCTGCCAGTGAACCCATTCCTTCGGCGATGTCAGAAAGAATTTCTTCAGGGTCTTCGCCCCTGGGGTTGTCATTGGTAAGCACGATCCGGTCCGCCCACCGAGACGCCTCCTGTCCCATTTCGGATCGCTTACCGCGGTCGCGCTCGCCGCCGCATCCAAACACACACCACAGTTCACCTTCGGTATATGTGCGTAGTGACTTCAGTAATAGCGACAGCGCCTCAGGGGTATGCGCGTAGTCCACAACCACCGTAGGACGACCGCGGCCCGAACCCTGGCAGAACAGCATGCGCCCGGGCACGGGCTCCAGTTGGCCCATCACCTCACTGATCTTTGTCACGCTACACCCGTGAGCTATCAGCATCGTCGCGACAGCAGTCAAATTGCTGACATTGAAGTGGCCTTGCAACGCGGACGCAAATGAAATCTCTCCAATCGGACTCTCAAGACATAACGCGATACCGCCGGTGTCAATGTCAACCTTTGTCGGAAAAACATCCGCACTTGCATCATCACCATAGGTCCAGAGCCTGGCAGACAGGTCTTCTCCAGCAAATGCACGCCCGATAGGGTCGGCTACATTGATGACGGCGCTTTCCAGTTCTCTTCGGCGAAACAGCAGCAACTTGGTCTCGGCGTAATGCTCCATCGTGCGGTGATAGTCGAGGTGGTCACGACTGAGATTGGTAAAAAGCGCCGAATTGAAATGGATACCTTCAATCCGACCTTGATCTATCGCGTGCGAGGACACCTCAAGACAGACGCTATCTGCACCCTGTGCGGCGAGATCGGCAAGGCGTGACTGAAGTGTGAGTGCATCTGGCGTTGTCAGACCGCTTGGCTGAAGGTCATTAGCCAGCCCCCAGCCCGTGGTGCCAATCAAACCGCTTTTGCGTCCGAGAAGATCGAGCGCTTGGGCAAGTAGTGTTGCGCAGGTCGTTTTACCGTTGGTTCCTGTTACGCCCACCACACACAACGCATGCGAGGGAGATCCAAAAAAGCGACTGGCAATTTCACCGATGTGGGTACGCAGGTCATCTATGGGATAACAGTTTTCTTTCGACTCGCTCCTCGTCCATCCACAGCCTTCGACCAGAGCGGCGGCGGCTCCTGAGCGCAATGCCTGACCAACGAATTGACGACCATCCGTTTTTGCTCCGGGGATACCGAAAAACAGGCTTCCGGCAGACGCCGTGCGGCTATCCAGTGTTAGGTTGGTGATCATCGCTGAAGCTGAAGCAGCATCCGGGGTCACCATCCCCTGAAGCAGTTCCTCAAGCTGGCGAGCAGGCCGGGTCATCGAAAGACTCACGCGCCCGTTTCTCCCGGCATCAGGCTGGCCACGACCGTAACACCCGAATCCATGTCGGCGTCTGGTCGGATGCCGTACATCCGCAATGCATCAGCCATGATTCTGGCAAAGACTGGTGCTGCCACTTCTCCGCCGAAATACTTACCTCGGGGTTCATCCACCATCACCGCGAGGACAAAGCGCGGTGCCGACACTGGGGCAAAGCCTACAAAGAGTGACTGGTATCGGTCCGCCTCATAACCCCCGGCCGGGCTGACCTTGTGAACCGTCCCCGTTTTACCCGCCACGCGATATGCTGGAACTGCCGCCCGCTTCGCGGTGCCTTGCACACTGACGACCTGCTCAAGCAGAGCGTTGATCTGCCGGGTCGTTTGGTCGGACAGCACCCGCTTTCCTGGCACCGCTCCCGACCTGCGCTTCAGTGTGACGGGCCGCAGCATCCCACCCGACGCCAGTACCGCGTATGCCCGGGCCAGTTGCACTTGTGTTGAAGAAAGTCCGTAGCCAAAAGACAGCGTGGCATGTTCAATAGGACGCCAACGTTCCCGTTTGAGCAAGCTGCCGCCGACTTCACCGGGAAGTTCGATGCCGGTAGCCTGGCCAAATCCAACCTTGTCGAGAATGCCGTAAAGCTCTTCGGGCGCAAGTTCCATGGCAACCTTAGCGGTACCGACATTGCTTGACTTGATCAGCACACCGCCCAGAGTCAGGTCTCCATAGTCATGAATATCCCTGACAGGATCCCGGCCGACGTAATGAATACCAGGGCTCGTGGAAACAGGGGTTTCCACAGAAAACCGTCCACTCGCCAGCGCCATTGATATTGTGAAGGGCTTCACCGTTGACCCCGGCTCAAATACGTCCGTAACCGACCGGTTGCGAAAATGCTCAGGTGTCATGTCGGAGCGGTTGTTGGGGTTAAAATCCGGAACGTTCGTCATTGCCAGGACTTCGCCGGTGTTGACATCAAGCATCACCGCCGATGCGCCCAAAGCCCGGGTTTCGTGCACGGTCTGCGCCAGATGATGCTGGGCTGATACCTGGATTCGAAGATCCAGGCTTAATTGCAAGTCGCGGCCGTGATAGACCGGGCGGATGCTCTCAATGTCTTCGACAATCCTACCTTTACGGTCACGCAGGACACGCTTGCGCCCTTCTACACCAGCGAGGTGACTGTCAAAGGCGCGCTCAATACCTTCCTGCCCCCGGTCATCCACGTCGGTGAATCCAAGAACGTGACTGGTAATGGGCCCGGCAGGGTAGTAGCGTCCGTACTCACGCAGAGAACTGATACCTGGGATGCCCAGATTCTCTACCCGCGCAGCTTCTGCCGGCGGCAAATGCCGGCGAAGGTAAACAAACTCGCGATCAGGGTATCGGTCCAGCAGGCTTGAAATTTGCGAGACGGTCAGTCCCAGCGCCTCAGCAAGACGAGGCCAATCATCAGGCGCCTGTATAAGTGTGGGCGGATGCGCCCATAGCGCATCGAGTGGTGTACTGACCGCAAGCACATCCCCATTGCGATCGACAATACGACCTCTTTCCGGCTTAACTGCAATATTCCGCAACTGCCGGGCGGCGCCTTCTGCCTGGAGTCGGGAACTGTCCAGTATCTGGACCTGAAAAGCTCGTCCTGCCAGAACCGTCATGCCAAGCCCCACTACCGCGAGCACAATCCCTTGCCGTATACGCGAGTAGCTTTTCACGGCTCGACGCTTCGTGACCGCTTTCATTGCCGTACTCCAAGCTGCACCACCACAATATCCTCAGGTCCGGGTGTCACCATCCCGAGTTCCTGTCTCGCGGCTTGCTCCACCAGGCTATGTCGCGCCCAAGTTGCCTTCTCAAGCTGCAATCGCCCCCATTCATCATTCAACTGGTCACGTCGTTCTTCGGCTGAGCGCATGTCAAGAAACTCAAGACGGTTCTGATGACGCACCACGACCACTGAAAGTGCAGAAACCAGCGCGAAGATGCTTAAGAGCCCGATCAACTTCATATCTGCCGACTGGGCGACTTTTGCGCCCAACGCAGGATCGCACTTCGGGCGCGTGGGTTATCTGAAATCTCTCCTTCAGAGGGACGTTGCGGCCTGGACGGGCGCAGGATCACGGGCGATATCTCTTTAGCGCGAATCGGAAGATCCGGTGGAAACGGGTCACATTTTGCGGCCTCCTGAAAAAATCTCTTGACCCGCCGGTCTTCCAAAGAATGGAAGCTGATGATGACCAGTCGCCCTCCGGGCTCGAGCATGTCAAGCGCCTGCGGCAACACGGCGTCGAGTTCTGTGAGTTCCTGATTGATGAATAACCGAAGTGCCTGAAATGTTCGGGTAGCAGGATGCTTGCCAGGCTCACGAGTCGGCACGCACGCATCAACCAGTGACGACAGTTCACCGGTCGTGGTCAGGGGTGTTTCATTTCTGGCATTAACGATCGCCCGGGCAATACGCCGGGCATAACGCTCTTCTCCCAAACGCCGGAGTACGCCGATGAGATCTTCTTCCGATACACCTGCCAGCCAATCCTGCACCGGGATGCCCTGGGAGGGGTCCATCCTCATATCAAGCGGTCCATCCCGCATGAAACTGAATCCCCGCTCGGCGTTATCCAGTTGCGGGGAAGACACGCCAAGATCGAGCACAATTCCGGAAACCTGTCCAGCGATCCCGGCCCGGATCAACTCATCCGAGAGCTTTGAGAACGGCGCCTGAATGACCGTCAACCGGGACTCTCCCTCGGCCCAGTCGCGGGCAATCGCACAGGCCTCGGGATCGCGATCCATTGCGTAGATCCGCCCCTTGGGGCCAAGATACTTAAACAGGGCACGGGTGTGTCCACCACGGCCAAAGGTAGCGTCAACCAGAATGCTGCCTTCACTAGGACCCAGTGCCTTAACCACCTCTGCCGTCATTACCGGGGAGTGGGCTGCGGACAGCACGATGCAGTTTCCCTACAGTGAAAGAGATTCAAGCTCTACCAACAGGCGCTCTTCGCCAGTCTGTACAGCAAGCCATTCGTCACATCTCGCTTTCCACCGGGATTCATCCCAAAGTTCAAACTTGTTACCCTGGCCGATGAGTACGATGTGCTTTTCCAGCGATGCAAACTCGCGAAGGGGCGCAGGAATCCTGACACGACTGGCACTGTCGAGTTCACAGTCAGTTGCATAGCCAATCAGAAAACGCTTTAGTGCCTGAGCGGCGGGGTCAAAACTCGGCAGCTCCACAACCTTCTGCTCCACCCGCTCCCATTCGTCCTGGGGGTAAAGCCAAATACAGCGCTCTCGAGTATTGTTGACGGTGAGAACGAGTCGTCCCTGACACCGCTCGGTAAGCGGCTCACGATGTATCGTCGGCACAGCAAAACGCCCTTTGCTGTCGAGATTCAAGGTGCTGGCACCTCTAAACATCGCTGACGCTGACCTCCTTCATCTCTACCTTTACTGTTCTATGCCCGACCGCTACATGCGGCAGGTACACCTTGGAACAATCCCCGGTCACGCCTCCAAAGAAACCCCGGCCCCGTGAAGGGCCGGGTAATCACCAAAGGAGGATGAGGATTTGGATGGATTAGCCGCCATCCACGGCATCAAAAACAGTTCCAGATATTCTTCTGTTGCTTTTTGCGGCTGTTGGGGAAAAACCTGTTCACGAGATTTTTTTACCCACATTTTTCAGCCCTCTTTTGCTCTTTTTCCCACAAATACCCACTGAGCAACACTATAGGGATCAAGATGTCAGACTGTCAACCCTCAATTGACTGAAAAAACAGTGTTTTCGTGAAATGGCCTGACCATCTTCAGAGCGGCGAAAGGGGTGGATCAGCGCATCCCGGGGGAGATTTTTGACGCCTGCAAGAGGTACGAATTAAAGTAATCTGTGGATAACTATCCTAAGATTCTAATTTACCTACAGAATTGGAGTCGGCCTATAAGCCGGGTTCTGTCTAGGACAACCATTCATCTGGGGCGTACGTCACCGTACGCCTCAAGCGACCTACCCGGACCCAACGCGGGCCGCGCCTTAGGATCCCTATTTGGTCTTGCTCCGGGTGGGGTTTACCCTGCCGCTCCCGTTACCGGGAACGCGGTGCGCTCTTACCGCACCTTTTCACCCTTACCCCGGATCGCCGTTAGACAACCCAGGGCGGTATGTTTTCTGTGGCACTTTCCGTCGGCTCACGCCGCCCAGACGTTATCTGGCACCCTGCCCTGTGGAGCCCGGACTTTCCTCCGCCCTGCTCCGCCGCAAACCTTTAACGGTGCGCAGCAGACTTCAGGACCGCGGTTGCCCAGCCAACTCCAAGTGGCAACTTAAACCGGTCACAGTGATTGTGCAAGTTCTTCTCAAGAATCAGTGCCGGCACGATCTGCCGCCCAAAGTATTCTTTTATAAAAGTCATTCTTGCGCCCGCCTGTCAACCGTGCCGCAATCTCGCTCGCCTTTCTTGGTGGTAATGCGCTGGCTAAAAGCTCGACCAAGAGACTCTCGTCGATCGGTTTCGCACTCGGCGGAGTCTCCACCCCTCTGACAACCAGAACGATTTCTCCCTTGATCTTCTCCGGCTGTTCTCGAAGTCTCGCAGACAACTCTCCCGCCGGCCCGCGTTTGACGGACTCGAAGCGTTTTGTCATTTCCCGGCAAAACGCCACCAGACGGTCTTCACCAAAGATATTTGCGATATCGGTGAGCGTGTCCTGCACCCGTTTGGGAGACTCGAAAAAGACCAGCGTGCGCGTCTCCGACGTCAGTGAGCGTAATCGTGTACGCCGCGCTTCGGCACGAGCGGAAAGAAATCCCTCAAAAACAAAACGGTCTGTGGGCAGGCCTGAAATGGAAAGTGCGGCCGTCACTGCGCTCGGGCCCGGAACGGCAATGACCGGCAGATCCAGTGTCTTCGCCTTGTTAACCAACCGATAGCCCGGATCACTGATCATTGGTGTCCCGGCATCGCTAACAAGCGCCATGCGCGATCCTGATTGCAGCAGAGCAATGATTCGGGATACCTGACGTGCTTCGTTATGTTCGTGTAGGGAGATCAGTCGTGGCCCCTCCACGCCCAGGTGATTGAGCAGCCCGAGCGTGTGACGCGTATCTTCCGCAACGATGATGTCAGCATCATCAAGTATTTGAGCCGCGCGTGCCGAAATATCCCCCAGATTTCCGATCGGGGTGGCAACCACATACAAAGTGCCCGGCTGTAGAGAAGGGATCGAGACTTTACTCACTATATTGGAATCAGCCGCTCCGGCGGCAATGGAGTCCGCGTTGCACTGACGGAAGGATCAAGTCTATCCGGTATACTGAAAGCATGCCTTGGTACTGCGCTGCGGGATGGATGCACCCTCTGATGGTCGCGTTCGTCACGGTTCTAGTGTCGGGCTGCGCGGGACTGACCCCCCAGAAAATAGCTGAACAGCAGGGCCACCTGAATCGTATCCCAGCGAGTCAGGTCAAAGAGGCGGGCCAAGACACAGGCACGGGTATTTCAGCGCCTGTGATTAGAGATTTTGCGCGGGCTGAGCCACAGTCCTCTGCCTGGGAGTTCCTGGCGCGTGCCCTGGAGACTGCCAACCCTCAGGCGCAACTGCTCTTTCTCGCTGCTGCTAAACGTTTTCTGCAAGCCGATCGCTCCGAGCAGGCTGCAGTGGTCCTTACCCAAACCCAAGGTCAAAACGCTGAACATTGGGTGCTCAACCAGCGCAAACTCCTGACTGCGGCACTTAGGCTCACAGAAAATGCCCCAGCGGCGGCGTGGCATTTACTGGCCGATACCGAGGATGCAGACCTCGATAACGGTCAGTGGCTGATGCTATACGATCTCAGACTTCAAAGCTTGTTTGCCCAGGAAAAACATCAGGAGGCACTGGCACTGATCAGAAGTCTCCCCCTCAAAGACGGCGTATCGGCAGAATTTGATGTTTTGCTGCGAAAAGTATTTGACCGGCTGTTACGGCTTGCCACCGAACAGCTTGATCTTCTGCAATTGCACCCTGATCTCGTTCAGGAGGATAGAGCCTGGATTGATCTTGCAAAGTTTTATGGCCGCGCGGGATGGGAACTTGAAGTCTTGCGTCAAGAACTGGACGCCTGGACAGCTGAAAATCCTGCACATCACGCAACCCCGATGGCAAGAAGCCTGTGGCCCGAAACCTGCGCCTTGACGCCCTCGTCCCAACTGGCTTTGCTGCTGCCGATGACGTCTTCTTTCAGCAAGGCGGCCTCTGCATTTCATGATGGAGTAATGTATTTTCATGAGCGTGAGCGTCCTTCCGCAAGACCGGTCATCAAGCTTTACGACTTCGGTACGGACCTTGAAGCGATCGGGACTATCTACAAGGAAGCCATTGACGCAGGAGCGGATCTGGTGATTGGACCGCTCGGGCGTGATGCAGTGTCCAAGCTGTTGACCAACTCAAAACTACTCGCCCCAACGCTGCTGCTAGGCCCTGAAGAGGGCCGATCGCAACCCAATGCGTTCTTTGTGGATCTTTCCCGCCGCATTGAAGCGCGGTCACTCGTTACCCATGCACGATTGCGGGGCTTGAAACACGCCCTGGTTCTGCATAGTCCAAGCCCGGCACACAAAGTGGCCGCCAACACCGCGATAAAGGAGTGGCAGCAGCAAGGTGGGATCATTGCCGATACGGCCGTTTTGGATCCACAACTTAGCGACTACTCTGCAATCATTTCGCGTTTGCTTGGGCTGAACCAAAGCCGGTACCGTATAGAGGCCCTGCAGAAAGTCCTGACCGATTCACTCCCTGTGACGGTCTTGCCTAACATCCGTCAGGACCTGGACGTTATTTTCCTCTTCACCGATCGAGGTACCGCCCGACTCCTCAAGCCCCAGATTGACTTTCACCACGGAGGAAAATTGCCGATCTATTCACAGAACACCGTCTTCGAGGGTATGTCGGACGTAGTTAACGATCTCGATCTTGAAGGTGTATTGTTTTCCGATATGCCCTGGCTGGTACGTCAGACCGGCCGTTTCGGACGATCCACTGAAGCTTCAACGACCCTCACTCGTTACCGGGGATCGGCCATCGACCGGCTTTTCGCATTAGGCATGGACGCGTACCGTCTTGGCTGTCATATCCCAAAGAGACGAGATCAGCCAGACTGGCAATATGCCGGTGCAAGCGGCGCGCTTTCCATCGGCATCGACGGGCGCATCAAACGGCATCCTGATTGGGCCGCGTTCCGCGGAGGATTGGCTGAACTGTTTGAACCTGTCATCTCCCGATAGCCCGTTTGAAAAATCCCTATGGATGAACCCACGGCAAATACCCATTGGTCAGAGGATTTTGCCCTGGATCAACTGCGGGAGGCTGGACTCGAGTTGCTCGACCGCAATTATCGAACACAGCGAGGCGAAATTGATCTCGTGCTACAGGAGCAATCCACCGTGGTGTTTGTAGAGGTCCGTTACCGCGCGAGCAACGCCTATGGAAGGCCCGAGGAGACGGTCGATGCACGAAAACAATCCCGGCTGCAGCTCGCGGCCCAGGTCTTCCTTCAGCAACATCGGGATCCGCACAACACCTATTGCCGATTTGATGTGTTTGCGGTGAGTGGAAAACCACCCGACCACCAGTGGCGGTGGATACAAGATGCGTTCTGAGCCGAGAAGATTTGGCCCAATACGGGCCCCAGCGGCCAGCCAAACCTTTAGAATCCAAGCAGCCGTCCAACCCTAGCAGGCAGCCCCCGAATGAACCAGCGTATTGTCGATCACTTCAATCACAGCGCACAAACCGCCCTAGCCAGCGGGGAATCGCTGGCGGATGACATTCTCCGTGCATCAGAAGCTATGCTCGACACCCTCGACAACGGAGGCAAATTGCTGCTCTGCGGCAATGGTGGATCGGCGGCCGATGCTCTGCACTTCAGTGCAGAGCTTCTGGTTCGCTTCCAGAAAGAGCGCAAAGCGCTCCCGGCTGTTGCTCTGGTCAGCGACACAGCCACGCTAACGGCCACTGGCAACGACTACGCTTTTGACCAGATTTTCTCACGGCAGATTGACGCTCTGGCAGCATCGGGCGATCATCTTGTCGTTATCACGACATCGGGCAATTCACCCAATATCCTGAACGCGGTTGCGGCGTCACGAGAAAAAGAAGGGGTCAAAGTTACCGCATTAACCGGGCGTGACGGCGGTACCCTGGCATCGATGCTAAACCAGGGGGACTATGAGTTGCGGGTTCCCTCTGACAGCACTGCACGCATCCAGGAGGCTCACGCTATAATTATTCACTGCTTTTGTGATTTGATCGACCAACATTACTGCGGGGAGCATTGATGAAACAGTTTCGCTCTGCCAGAACCTCAAAACCGTTCCCACATTCTCTTTTGGCGCTGGCAATCGCCTGCCTTGTCAGCGGCTGCGGCATTGTGCTCGTCACCACCGCCACAGTCATGGCCATCGATGTGGCCCGGGATCGCAGAGGCGCCAGCGTTTACTGGGATGACAACAAAATGGAGCTCGATATCAAACGCTTAATCGGCAAGCAAAAGCAAATTGAGCATGAGCACATAAACGTGACCGTATACAACGGTGTCGTGCTGCTTACCGGAGAGGTGCCTGATCAGAGAGATATCGACACCACTATCGACGTTGCCAAATCACACCAGGGGTCCCGACAGGTCATCAACCGGCTTGAACTTGCCGGAAAGACCAATCTGAACAGTCGTGCCAACGACGGCTGGATCACGACCAAGGTCAAGACCGCTATTGCAACCTCGGCGCCCGTCGAGTCGACCCGGATTAAAGTCGTTACCGAACGGGCGAACGTCTATCTCATGGGACTGGTCAAACCTGAGGAAGCTGACATCGCGGTGGAAGCAACCCGCTCCGTGACCGGTGTCGTCCGCGTCATCAAGGTGTTTGAGTACATCTAGTTTCTGACCGCTGACTGCGGTGAACAGCGAAGAGAAAATTGTCCTAAACTGGGATACGCTCACTCAGCGGATCAACGATCTCCCGCGTCCCCTGATATTCACCAACGGCGTTTTTGATATCCTCCATCGAGGGCACGTCGCCTATCTGGAAGAAGCCGCAACCCTCGGGGCAACACTCCTGGTTGGACTGAACTCGGACCCATCTGTTCAGCAATTGGGCAAGGCGCCAGACCGGCCGATCAATTCCCTGGAAGATCGCCTTGCTGTGATTGCTGCTTTGGGATGTGTCAGTCTAGTGACCGCGTTCAATGACGATACGCCACTCAAGCTGATCCTCCAGGTCCAGCCGGATCACCTGGTCAAAGGCGGAGACTGGGCAACGGATGACATTGTTGGGGCCCAAGAGGTCCGCGCCAATGGTGGGGCAGTCCATAGCCTGTCCTTTCGCTATGAGCGGTCCACGTCAGACCTGATCACCCGCATTCGCAGCAATTAGCGTTCCGACAAAGCTGATCCCGAAGGCCGTCTTCAGGCCAAGCGCAGCATCGGCTCAAGTTCCGATAGGGCGAGTTCGTAGACACTGCGCTTGAAAGACACAACCTTACGCGGCGGCAGCCAATAATCGACCCACTGCCATCGGTCAAATTCAGGTGCATCGGTGTGATCAAGACAGATTGTGCAATCTGACGCCACTAACTTCATCAGAAACCATACCTGCTTCTGCCCTTTGAACGTGGTACTGCGCGAGCGTAAGCTACCCGGTACATCGTAACGCAACCAATTGCGGGTCCGGCCAACCAGTTCCACATTCTCTGGGCGCAACCCGACCTCTTCATAAAGTTCTCGGTAGGCTGCCTGCTCGAGTGTTTCCCCTTGTTCAATTCCCCCTTGCGGAAATTGCCAGCCATCATGGCGACTTCGTCGCGCCCAGAGTACCTGACCCGCGCTATTGATGAGCACGATACCAACGTTTGGTCGATAACCGTCAGCGTCAGAAACCGAATGTAGCTTCTCGTCCATCAGACAATCCTGAGTCCATTTCCGCCTGGGATCAACTGTTGATTCCCTAAGATTTATACCACACGGGGCCCGTAACCCAGAATCGGACGTACATTCTTACAGTAACGGAAATGCGTTCGTCGTCTGCAGGCCTGTTTCAGGTATCTGCTCCCTCGGAAGCAGACTTGGCCTGTAACGATGCATACCGGGACTGAAAAAGCGCTTCCAACCGATTGATCGTATCTTTACGGCTCTCGCCCTGCACAACGTGACGTGTCATCAGACTGGAGGCTTCGTTAAACACCGTGCCCCGATCCAGCATGGGGTAGGTCTTCGTTAAACGACGAATGGCGGCGATAACGCTTTCATCCTCCGGACGCGGGATCTCAACAATCTCAGTGGAGGGTTTCGGTGCAGTCGATCGACGGTCTCTGAGATATTGCGCGAAATTCAGCACGCTCGTGACTTCCGCATCGGTTAATGCCTCAAGCACTGCCCGCAGTTGTCGTTCTTCGAGCTTTCCCATCGGTTCCGGTCCAACGCGGTCTTAGGGCGCTACTTAGCCACCTGCTTTTCCCCGCAATGCGCCTCGGTGAATTCCAGAAATTCATCCATCGCCCGCAGCCGAAACTTCTGCCTCTGATAAACAATAGAAAAAGGTCGGGTCAGTGGCGGGTCGAGACTTAACTTGGAAAGCATGCCGAGTTCCAGTTCCTTGTTGAGTGTTGCGATAGACAGAATCGAGATACCAAGGCCTGCAACCACTGCGCTCTTGATGGATTCGGGACTGCCAAATTCCATAGTCAGGTTGAGATCCGATATATCGCGGCCCGCTGTTTGGAGATAATCAACAATGACATTTCGGGTGCCCGAGCCTTCCTCGCGGCTGATGAACGGATATTCAAGAAGTGCGTCCACACCGCTGATTGGGTTTTCCGTCAGCGGATGTCCGGGAGGAGTCACAATAACGAGTTCGTCATCCCAGCAAACCTTGGACACTAGGTTCTTGTTACCTACCGGGCCCTCGACAATACCGATGTCAATCTCATTACTCTCCACCATGTGGAGAACACCTTCGGTATTGGCTACGTGAAGTCGCACCGCAACATTGGGAAACTTCGCCTGATACTCGCCCAGAATGCTCGGGATCACGTACTCGCCGATGGTGGTACTCGCGCCCAGAACCAGTGGACCCAAAACATCTCCGGTTAACTTGCGGACCTCGTTATCCATTTCACTGTAAAAGGAGATGATCTGATCAGCATAACCCTTCACCAGATGGCCCGCTGAAGTGAGGCTGATACGATTGTGGGTGCGGTCGAACAGGCGGGTGTTGAAGTAATCCTCCAACTGACGGATCTGGAACGTAACGGCGGGCTGGGTCATGTGCAACGACTCAGCCGCTTTGGTGAAGCTCAGCAGTCTGGCTACCGTTGCAAAGACCTGAAGTCTTCTATCTGCCATGGGTCAACTCCCTATCTGCCGTTGGCTAAATCAACTGACCGAGCCAACGCGCCGGGGTCAGTTTCACGCCGACACCACAGGCGGTCGGCTGATTTTATGGGCTGTAAGCCGGTATTGATAGTATTCTTAACGGCCAGCATCCGACCCCCGAGCCCCAGCCTCGAGCACGAAACGGCGAAAGGCCTCGGCAGTGGGTGAGAGGCGCTTGCCTTTGCGAAAGGCCACATACCAACGGCGCATAATCGGCATCCCCGCAACATCCAGTTTTACCAGCCGCTTAAGGGTGAGTTCCTGCTCGACTGTGTGGGCGGAGACCACCGCAAGACCGAGGCCCGCCTCCACCCCCTGTTTAACGGCCTCGTTGCCCATGAGCTCCATGCTCTTTTGATAACTGAATTCCTGGTCGGCAAAAAATCGCTCCATCGCAACGCGCGTTCCAGAGCCCGGCTCACGAACCACAAAGTGCGCGGTTGAAAGGTCCGCCAATGGAATCTGCCGCTTCGCGGCCAACGGATGGTCCGGCGGCGCAATCACAATCAACGGATTATCCATGAAGGACTCTGATACCAAATCCAATTCGGCTGGTGGCTTGCCCATGAGCGCTAGATCCGGAAGATTGGCCTCGAGCCGGCTGAGCAATGACTCGCGGTTGGTGACATCCAGCGAGATCTCCACCGCCGGATTCTCCCGTGCAAAATCAGCGAGAAGCCGCGTGGCGAAGTAATTGACAGTTGACGCAATCGCAACCCGTAGGCGTCCGGAATCCTCCCCACGAAGATCATTCATCTCTTCCGCCGCCGCTTCGAGGTGGCGCATGATCGTCCGGGCATGTACCAACATGGCATCACCCGCCTGAGTCAGATAAATCTTCTTTCCAATCTGCTCAAACATCGGCAGACCGATTGAACTTTCCATCTGTTTGATCTGCATCGATACTGCCGGCTGCGTGAGATGCAGTTCTTCGGCCGCACGGGTATAACTGAGATGGCGAGCTACCGCCTCAAATACCTGCAGCTGCCGGATCGTGATGTGCATGACCCCCCTTCTGTTCTCTTGGAGCCCAGATTGGACCCGCGGCTTCTTTAAATTCTATACTATCAGTATAAGCTTATTTATCAAATAAAATAGTTTTGCTTAACCTGATGGATAAAATCTCATATATTTCCTAGGGTTACTCCTACCTGCAGCACCGGTTTACCACTTTCAACCCCCTTCTCGGGAGAAGATGCAATGTCTACGCGCCATCCTGTCATCGCCGTTACTGGTTCATCCGGTGCCGGAACCAGCACGGTTAAAACGGCGGTAGAGCATATCTTCCTTCGTGAGCACCTGAACGCCACCATCATCGAGGGAGACAGTTTCCACAAATTTGATCGTTATCAGATGCGTGAGGAGGTCGCTAAGGCGCAACAAACCGGTCGCGATCTTAGTCACTTCGGTCCAGATGGAAATCACTTCGAGAAACTCGAGACACTGTTCAGAAGTTACAGTGAGACCGGTACCGGAAAGATCCGCTACTACCTGCACAACGAATCAGAAGCCGCCTCGTACAAACAGAAACCCGGAACCTTTACACCCTGGGAGGAAATATCAGACGAAACCGATCTGCTCTTCTACGAGGGATTACACGGAGGCGTAGTCCATGGATCGGTCAATATCGCCCAGCACGTTGATCTGCTTGTCGGGGTCGTACCAATCGTCAATCTCGAATGGATCCAGAAAATCCATCGTGATACCGAGAGCAGGGGTTACGAACCGGAGGCGGTGACCGAAACCATTCTTCGACGGATGCCCGATTACGTTCACTACATTGCCCCCCAGTTCTCCAGAACCGATATCAACTTCCAGCGGGTACCGACAGTAGACACTTCGAACCCATTTATTGCCCGGGACATCCCCACACCGGAGGAAAGTTTTGTGGTGATCCGCTTCCGTGATCCCGCCAAGTTTGACATTGACTTTCCCTATCTTCTGGCGATGTTGCACGATTCCTTTATATCTCGACGCAATACCATTGTCGTTCCGGGAGGAAAAATGGGCCTCGCCATGGAATTAATCCTCGCGCCGATCATTGACGCGATGACGAAGAAAAAGAAGGAGTTCGAGCGCAGCGCGCGCCAGAAAGACTACTGAGCCGCCGCCTCTAGACGTCGGGCCGCATGACCTGCGTCGAGCACCTGACGAACTGTTTCTGCAGCGGTAGCCGGATCTGGGCAACGCCCCAAGCGGCACAGACATAGCGCCGCCCCATAAACCAGACTGTCACGTACGGGTCCGGCTTCGCCAGCCAGAGCGGCAAGCCCTGCCGTTGCCGCTGCCTGCGACAGCGCATCTGCGTCGATAGATCCCTTAATCTCATCGCTGGCTTCCTGGGGCGGCAAATTCTCCGGCAGCGGAACAGCCCGATCCGGGGATTTAACGGCGTAATCAGCAGGATCAAGCCTGATCTCAGTATCCGACCCTTCGTCCCCGTAAGAGAACAACTTCGAGGGCTGATTGAGGGAAGGAATCACCCCGCCCTCTACACCCCGCACGATAATCGCCGAAGCGTATCCAGATGAGCGGGCCAATGCCATATAGATCGGTGGGTACGGTTTATGGACATAACCGGTGACAAGATGCGTCCGTCTGGCGCCGCGGACAGAACCGAGCAACACTTCAAGTGTGGTGAGACACGGTCGCTTCACGATCTTTGTCCGTAACGACACCAGATCGTGTAACTTTGGGCAGGCGGCTCGCTGATCCACATACGCCCACCCAACCTGCTCGTTCGCAAGCTGTAGAGCCGCCTCCTCGGGACTCAAATCAACGTTCACACGGGCTGCGCGCAGTACTTTGCGATGGGTGGCTCCATATTTCGGGCCAACCGATTCCGCACCGTTGCTGATCGTTGCCACTCCACAGGCCGCCAACACCGGTGGAAGAAAAGGCGCTGCGGGCAGCCCTCGGGTAAAGCCGTCGAAGGGATCAGATAAGTCCAGTACATCATCGACCGTGGTTCTGGCCTGATGGGTATGCTCCAGCAGTGCATCCAACACGCCCAGGTTTTCAGGCATCGTCTCACGCTTCATCCGCAGGGCGATCAAGAAGATAGCAGCTTCGACCGGATCCGCATCACCCGAAAGGATGCAGCGCATGCCGTCCCTTGCCTCCTCCCGGGACAAATCCTTGCTCAACTCGGGTCCGGTCGCGATTTTCTGAATATACTGACGCATGGTCATGGGATGATGACTGCCTGGCGTTACGATAAAAGATAATTCCTGATCGGGACATAGTGTAATACCCTGATCATGGGGGTCTCCATATCCAATTGGGTAGTGACAGTCAGGAAGAAGTTGCTGGGGCAGCGGAATTGTTGGCCCCTTTCTACAGAAAAACCACACAGATTATCAATATGGATACAAGAGAAGAAACAGAAATGAAGCTGTCAAGCGGAGTTGCAGCGTTTGAGGCCAAACAGTTCACTCAGGCCATGAAGCTGTTAAGCCCACTCGCCCAAACCGGTTTAGCCGAAGCGCAATATCGGCTTGCCATCATGCAACAAAATGGTCTTGGTGTGGTCCGCAATGAACTGCTGGCCTACAAGTGGATGAAAAGTGCCGCGCAACAGGACTATGGACCTGCCCTGCACGGGCTCGGCTTTATGTATATGGACGGAGACTGTGTAGCGCAAGACGATACCCGGGCATTACAGTGGTTTGAGGCTGCAGCGGAGCAGGGCCTCGAAGGGGCTATGGTTGCACTCGCGCAGATGCTGGAACAGGGCCGCGGCACTGCACCGAATCCGGAAAGGGCCAAAGCCTTATACAAGCAGGCAGGGTTTGACCTTCGTCAGTTGAGTTGAATTCGCTCCCCAAAGGGTACCGATTCGCGACCCTTTACCAGCCAGATGACGGGAAAAGCCGGGGGGTCCTCCGGAAAACGGCCCTTGGCATCAGTAAAATAAATCAGCAGGTCTGGCGCCAAGTCCATGTCATCCGCCCATTGGAACACCGGAGAAAAATCCGTTCCACCACCTCCGGCAAGTGATGCAGGTGCCATAAGCGGTTCCCAGGGCTCAAATACCCGCGGCGAATCCGGAGAAAGTTTCGCATCACAGTAAACCAGACTGACCCGCGCTTTGACCTGCCCTTTAAGTGCATCCACTTCATTCACAAATTCTGACATTTCGCTAGTGGAGATAGAGCCGCTGGTATCCACTGCCACCGCCACATTGATGATGCCGCTTCGCAGTGCCGGCAGTATCGCCTCCCCCTCGCGCCGACCCGGACGGGCATAATCAAAATCATCCCTTGAACGCATACTCATATAGCGTGCCAGCAGATTTCTCCAGGGCAAGGCTGGTGCTATGAGGTGGTCCACCAGTCGCGCGAGGGTTCCGCTCAGGCGACCGGCCTGAGCTGCCTGTTGCGCTGCCCCCGCGAGCCGCTCGAGCCACTGTTGCTCCAATTGCGTACGTTCAGTCGGATTGAGGGCCTGTGGTGGAAGCACGGTATCTGCCGCATAGCCTGAATGGTCTTGCGGTCTACGCTGAGACTGACTCTGATCCTGTGGCTCAGCGTCATATAGATGGCGGTCATGGGGCTCCTCTTCAGGGTTATCTTCCAACATCGGGTAAATCTCTTCGGCGCTCAGTCCTGAGTAATCCGACAGGTACAGAACGTCGGGGGGAGGAGTCAGTCCATCGTCTATCAACAGCGGATTGACCGCTAAATCGCAGGCGATATCCCAGCGGCGTTTGTCCCGGTGCTGGCGCCTTGAAAAATGGGCAAGCGCGCAATGGAGCGCTTCGTGTGCGAGCGCGAACTCGATCTGCGACAGGGACAGGCTATCGAAATATTTAGGATTAAAATAAATTTGGCGCGCATCCGTGGCCGTCGTCGGACACCAGGGCGCATCCGTCGCCTGCATCGGAAGACGCAACACCAGTGCGCCGAGGAAGGGTCGATCCAGAATCAGGCGGGACCGTGCTGCGCTGATGCGGGCCCGATCGTCGTCACCAGCGCTTTGCATGAGTGATGGATCAGTCCTGAGCCAACATGACGTCAGCGACCTGCCTTGCCCAGTCGGGAAACCCCGGTGCAGCGAAAAGTGGCGGACCTACCGCGCGGTGAAGATCAGAAACGAGCATGACCCCCATTTCTTTCTGAGGAAATCTCCCCGCGTAATCAAGTATCCGGGAGTAAAGATCGGGCGCGCCGGGATCTTGACCGATCTGTGCCGCCCGACCCACCAACGCCGCGGCAACGGCGTACTGAAGGTCAAGGTCTTCCGGAACCGTCGACAACTCCCCTGCCAAAATCGCATCGATATCTGGGAGTTGATCCAGATTGCGGATAAAAGCATGCAGTTCGATTCCCGCAGCAGGCCCGACACAGGCCTGTAGTGCCCCGCTCAACATATCGGGATGCTGTGCAAACTTCTGGAGTGCGCGGTGCGCGAATTCCCACGACCGTGGCGAAGGGAACGCGACCGGATTCTGTACCGGATCAAAATCAAAGAGCAGGTCGGGACGAAAACGCAGAAACCCGATCACGCGCTCATCAACTCCCGCCTGATAGGCCCAATGGACCCAGTCATCCAGATTGATATCCACATCGTAATGACTGAATCGGTTGGCGAGTGGCGCGGGCATTGCGTATGTCACGCCGCGATCTCCTTGCCGGTTTCCGGCAGCGACAATTGCCCACCCCGCCGGAACTTCATAGTCACCCAGCCTTCGGTCCAGGATCAACTGATAAGCCGCAGCCGATACGCTCGGCGGCGCCGATGTAATCTCATCTAGAAACAGTATCCCCTGCGGGCCGTGGCGATCCTGATCGGGCAACATGGAAGGTATGGCCCACTCCACGCGCTCGTTGACACGAAACGGAATCCCCCGCAGATCGCTCGGCTCGAGTTGGGAAAGCCGGATGTCGATTAGCGGCAAACTGTCATCCGCCGCCACCTTGGCGACGATCTGGGATTTCCCTACCCCGGGTGGACCCCAGAGCATGACTGGAGTATGCGACCGCTCTCCCAGGCTCGCGATTTCACAGCAGAGAAGTTTTTCAAGATGGATGGGGCGCATAACACCTGCCTGAAAAGCTGCAGTTACGGATGTGCGAAGTGTATATCAGTCGTTTCAAAACCGAGTGATCATCAGCCCGCAGATGCTTGCACCTGAAATGTCGCCACCTAAATATTTCTCTTGGGATAGAAAACAAGAGCCACAACAGCACCTCGCGTACTACACTTACCTCATGGACGCTTTGCCGATTTTTCTGAAACTGCGCAACACCCCTGCCCTCGTAGTGGGAGGGGGTTCGGTCGCCGAGCGCAAGATTGACCTGCTGCTGCGGGCCGGCGCGCGTGTCACAGTCGTTGCCCCCAGAATTGGTGCCACGGTCCAAACGCTGGTCGACCAGCAGAAGCTCAGTTGGATCGAAAGTCCTTTTGAACCAACTCATTTGAATGAAATCCTGATCGTTATCGCCGCCACCGATGACATCCGTGTGAACAAAGTGATATCCGATCAGGCCCGCGAGAAAAACATTCCCGTCAACGTTGTGGATCAGCCGGATCTGTGCACTTTCACCGTACCGTCTATCGTAGATCGCTCACCCGTGATCATCGCGATTGGAACCGGCGGCGCTTCCCCGGTGCTTGCTCGTATGTTGAGGACTCGGCTGGAGACATTAATCCCAGCGGCCTATGGCCGTCTTGCGGGTATTGCCAGAGAATTTCGGGATCAGGTCAAGGTCGCGCTGGGTACGGTTGATTCCCGGCGGGGCTTCTGGGAAGCTGTGTTCCAGGGGCAGGTGGCTGAACTTGTCTTTGCTGGCAGGGAAGGTCAGGCCCGTGAAGAACTTAGGCGAATGATCCAGGCAACGGGCGATGCCGAATTTGAACGTGGTGAGGTCTATCTGGTCGGTGCCGGACCCGGCGATCCCGATCTATTGACCTTTCGAGCCCTGCGTCTGATGCAGCGGGCCGATGTGGTTCTGTATGACCGGCTCGTGGCCCCGGCCATTGTTGATCTGGTGCGCAGTGATGCTGAACGCATATTCGTCGGCAAAGAAAAATCCAACCATGTGGTTCCCCAGCCCAAAATCAACGAACTGCTACTGCGCCTGGCCCAGCAGGGAAAGCGGGTACTGCGACTGAAAGGTGGCGATCCATTTATCTTCGGAAGAGGGGGTGAAGAGATCGAAGACCTTGTGCGTCACAACATACGCTTTCAGGTCATCCCGGGAATTACGGCAGCAGCCGGATGTGCGTCTTATGCCGGCATTCCCCTCACGCATCGGGATCACGCGCAGTCGTGCCTTTTTGTCACAGGCCATCTCAAGGACGGCAGTGTCGACCTCAACTGGAATGCCCTATCCCAGCCAGGCCAGACCGTTGTGGTCTATATGGGATTGACGGGTCTCGCGGTGATCTGCCGCGAGATGATCCGCCATGGTCGAGAACGCTCCACCCCAGCGGCCCTCATACAACAGGGCACTACTCTCAATCAGCAAGTCATCACTGCGACACTCGAGAGCCTCCCCGGTGCCGTCGCCGCCGCACAGGTGGAAGCGCCCACACTACTGATTGTGGGAAGCGTCGTCACACTGCATGATGCACTTGCCTGGTTCAACCCAGACAACACACCGCCGGAAGGTCTAGCGCTTAACGAGCCGGGAAGGGGTTCAAACGATGGCCTTTGATGAGCAAAAGTCTACCCAAAGTACGTGGGTGGACATCGGCGTTATTGAAGATCTCCCGCCAGGGACAATGAAGCGCTATGACCTCGAACAACATCGCATCCTCGTCGCCAATGTCGAGGGTACCCCGTTTGCGGTCGCCGACACCTGCACCCATGAGGACGCCTCACTCTCGATGGGCGCTCTTCAGGGAGATAAAGTGAAGTGCCCGCTTCATGGCAGTCGATTCTGCTTAAGGGACGGGCGAGCAATGGATGAGCCGGCAGAGGTTGATCTAGAGCGCTACCCCGCCCGCTTCACCGATGGTCGACTGGAAATCGTCTTTTAGCTGCGACGTCGTATAACTCCTCAAAATGTCTCGGCTTGCACGCGGCAGTCAATCAATGCGAGACCGAAGACCCATCCTCAGGCACGGCTGCGCCGAATTCACATAAGGCCCTCAGCAGTTCCGCGCGTTCCCGAATCACAACCGCCTCAACGAGACCCTGTTTTTCCTCCGGGGAAAAAGGCAGACTGCTCGCCAGGGTGTCAATCAACTCAGACGCCTGCAGATGATCAAGCGCGCTCCAGTCGACCGACAAATTACGTCGCTCGGTAAAGCGCTTTGCTGCGGCGATAATCGTGGTGGAGTCGATCCCATCCTCCTGGGTATCGAGGTCGTGGCCGAACCGTCCCCAGGAGACCTGAACCCGGCGATAACCATTTTTCATTTCCACTTCATCAACAATATCGAAGCGGCAAACGCCCGCGAGAATGATCAATAAACGATTGTCCCGGGTCTCGCTGAAACTGACAATGCGCCCTGCACAACCGGTATCATGCAATTCAGGCGTCTGTACTTGGCTGTCGCTTTTGGGCTGCACCATACCGATGAGTCTCGATCCGGCAATCGCATCAAGCGCCATGTTCAGATAGCGGTCTTCAAAAATGTTGAGTGGTAACTGCCCATTAGGCAGAATCACGGCGCCCGCCAGTGGAAATACGGGCATAACATCGGGAAGTTCACTGAAGTCGTGGGTAAATCGGTTTCGCATTGTTTTATCTAAGGTTTTGTCGGTACAGTTTGAATGGAGTATTAGGAAAATGCTGTCTAGAGTCTGTGAAACGATTTTCGTCTAAATAGAACGGCCAATATAAATCATGTCAAAAATTGCAGTTATCGGGTTTGGATCGCTTCTGTGGGATCTTGATGATCTGGCGCCCAAAGTCTCGGGAGAATGGAAAATGTATGAAGGTCCCATCCTGCCGCTGGAATTTTCGCTGGTATCGCGTAAACGTCATTACGCTCTGGCCTTGGTAATTGACTATGGGGACGGCGCACCATGTCCCACTTGTGTCATTGACAGCGTGCGTTCCAAAATCGGTGCCGCAATCGTCGACCTGGCTAACCGTGAACGGATGGATCCCACTAACATCGGCTTCGTTGATCGCAATACCGGAGAATCTCACAGTCACAGAGAAGAAACCCGCAACACTTTATGGAACTGGATCGAAGACAGCAACTATGACGGAGCGGTGTGGACCGATGGTGAACGAAACTTTGAGGCTCTGACCGGCAGGGCCTTTAGCCTACAAACTGCGCAGGATCATCTTCGGTCTTTGCAGGGAATGTCCCTGGAGGAAGCGAGACGTTATATCCGTAATGCTCCAGCACGTGTCGAAACCCCGCTGCGCCGGGCCTTGGAAAACTCACCTTGGTGGCATCATGATCCGGAGCCCTGATCCCGAAATCAGCGCAACCTGCGGTTTGAACGGATGAACTCCCAGTACATCGGACGTTTTGCACCCTCTCCTACCGGCGAACTGCACCTCGGATCCCTGGTTGCTGCGGTTGCCAGTTATGCCGATGCAAAACACCACAGCGGGAGTTGGCTGCTGCGTATCGATGACCTAGATCAGCCTCGAAAAGCTGAAGGCTCATCGGAATCAATCATCACCGCGCTTAATGCCTTTGGGTTTAAGTGGGACGGTCCCGTCCGATGGCAATCCCAACGCGAAGGCATGTATCGGAAGGCTATCGCTTCTTTGCGGGAGCGTTTCCTTGCCTACCCCTGCCGCTGTTCACGGCGGCAGATAGAAAAAACGGCGCGACCGGGGCTGGAAGGCATGATCTATCCCGGCACCTGTCGCCAGTGGGACGGTGAGGGAGCGCCGCAGGTATCGATCCGAATGCTGACTACGTCAACACAAACGAGCATACCCGACCGGATCCTTGGCCGGATATCGCATAACCTGGAAGAAGATATCGGTGATTTTGTGATCTTCCGTGCTGACGGGGTCACGGCTTATCAACTCGCCGTTGTTGTTGACGACTATCTGGACCGACGTGCTTCAGATGCTCCTGATGTTCGCGGGGATCGGAGTCGCACTGCTTGTGCTCTTCCAGGAACTTCCCGCGCAGGTCGGGGTCGGCGAGGTTATCTACATCGGAGGGATCCACCAGATGTGGAGGAGCATCGACTGGTCCTGGGATCCAACCAACACCTACACTATATGGTCGGGCCTCATCGGAGGCTTTTTTCTTGCACTGGCCTACTTTGGTTGTGATCAGAGCCAGGTGCAACGCTACCTTACGGCTCGCTCGCTGACCGACAGCCGACTGGCTCTGATCTTCAACGCCTTTCTCAAGGTGCCGATGCAGTTCCTGATCCTGGCCATCGGCGTTCTGCTTTTCGTCTTCTACCACTTCGAGCGCCCTCCTCTGATTTTCAATCCGGCCGAGGCCGAGGGCCTCAGAACCGGTGTCCATAAGGAGACCTACTCTAAGCTCGAGGAAGACTACCAGGTCCTTCATGCCAAGAGACGCAGCAGCACTCTGGACGTGTTGCGGCTACGCTCATCCGGCGGTGACCCCTCGATCAAACAGGCTCAGGTTCGGGAATACGATCTGGAGCTGGG
>PVBE012767520.1_pt1 | contig 24191 bp, 23 predicted proteins | sample 1631181 | NCBI WGS metagenome assembly PVBE01 (sample SAMN08397723, study PRJNA350692) | Marine metagenome, whole genome shotgun sequencing project. | isolation source: water | place: Pacific Ocean | collected 2012-04 | reverse complement strand
CACTTTCGCTTTTACCTTCCATGCCTTTAAACCAAAAGGAAAATTACATCACACCAAATAGAGCACTATCCAATCTAAACAGGTGAAATGTTGTTTTCGGACCGGAGCAAGGTTAGACTCTTGTCCCGGTTAATTTTTGGCATATCTCAAGAAGTATACCGGCGAGATAGATTGGGAACTATATGAGTGATAATAAGCTGCCGACAAAAACATCCAGCGAGGATGTTCAGGCTTTTTTGCAGAAAGTTGTGGCAACGCCTGTGCGCAAGGCGTCGAGTGAGAAAGGCCGTCTTATCTTTGCCATGGATGCAACGGCCAGCCGAGAACCGAGCTGGGATCGCGCCTGCCATTTGCAAGGTGAGATGTTTCAGGAAACGGCGGCGATGGGTGGCCTGGAAATCCAGCTTGCTTATTACCGCGGGTTTGGTGAATTTCGGGCGAGCAAATGGGCCGGTGCTCCGGAAGATTTATTACGCCTTATGACCGCCGTTCATTGTCTCGCCGGTGAAACCCAGATTAAGAAAGTCCTGCGTCACACATTGAATGAAACGAAAAAATGTTCGGTCGATGCGTTGATCTTTATTGGTGACTGTGTTGAGGAAGACGTCGACGTCTTAGGGGCGGTCGCCGGTGAATTGGGACTGCTTGGCGTACCGGCCTTTGTCTTTCAAGAAGGGGCCGACCCGATTGCCGAGTTTGCTTTCAAACAGATTGCCAGACTGACCAATGGCGCTTATTGCCGGTTGGATACTAACAGTGCGCAAACGCTCCGCGAATTACTGCGGGCCGTCGCCGTATTTGCCGCTGGTGGCCGGCCTGCGCTTGAAAATATGGCGCAAAAAGAGGGCGGCGCTATTCTGCAAATTGCCAACCAAGTTTCAAAACCGGGCTAGATGAGTGTAGACTAAGTCATGCCTTATTTTATCCTTGGTATCGCCCTGTTGATCGGTTTTCTGCTTGCTGCGCGCTGGTATGTAAACGCCCCACCATCAACCTTGGTGAAAGTATTGAAATGGTCGGCGATTATTCTGGCAGCGGCGATATTCTTATTCTTCCTGATTGCTGGTCCCAAACTATGGGCTTTGTGGGCATTGCCGGTATTACTGCCCTGGTTTATGCGTGCTCGAGCGGCAGCGCGGATGGCGAAAAACTGGTCGCGCATGGCTGGTAGTAGTTCTGGCGGCACGGATGGTGCGCCGGGACATTCCTCCGAAATTGAAACAAAATTTCTAAATATGTATCTAGACCACCAGTCTGGAGAAATGAACGGCGAAGTGCGCCAAGGCAGTTTTAACGGTAAGACTTTAAGGAATTTGTCTTTGGATGATCTGCTGGCTCTCTTGGTTGAATGCCGGGAAGACGATCAATCTGTACAAGTACTGACCGCCTATCTTGACCGGTATCATGGTGATCAGTGGCGAGAGCAGGCGGGGTCGGCGCTAGGATCAGCAGGTAAAGGTGAAATGACGGCTGAAAAGGCCCATGAAATATTGGGTCTTGAGCCTGGTGCCAGTGAAGATAAGATCAAAGAAGCCCATCATCGATTGTTAAGTAAAATTCATCCCGATCATGGAGGCTCGACTTTTTTGGCGACGCAGATAAATCAAGCGAAGGACTTTTTGCTGGGTTGATACCATGCTGATTATTTCACTTATGATCGCAGGCGGTGTTATTGCCGCCGGTTTCATGTCTGGCAGTGCCAATCCGGCATGCGACGCCTAATGTATCAAGAGCGCAGCGCTAAATTATTGAATGGCTGGATGAGATTTTTGAAAAGAATCGCCATAATCGATGCTGATTCTTAACAATAAATCAAACGATTGTGTGGATGTTCGGCTTGCGGCTTGAGGTCGCCTGTGGCAATAAGGCGCGAATCCCTTGTGCAAATTTTGCACTACTGTAGGCAATGATGGTTAAACCTGTTCGAAAAGCGGTTTTCCCCGTTGCTGGTCTAGGAACCCGCTTCCTGCCGGCGACCAAAGCGATGCCGAAAGAAATGCTGCCGGTGGTCGATAAGCCATTGATCCAATATGCCGTCGACGAGGCGCGTGAGGCGGGTATTGAAGAGTTTATCTTTGTCACCGGACGAGCTAAATCGGCGATTGAAGATCACTTTGATCATAGCTATGAGCTTGAGTGTTCGCTCGAAGACCGGGGTAAGGATGATGTCCTTAAATCAATCCAGGATATTATTCCTGGTGCCGGTCAAGTATTTTATACCCGCCAGCAAAAGCCTTTAGGCTTGGGTCATGCTGTTTGGTGCGCTCGCTACCATATTCATGATGAGCCTTTTGCCGTGTTGCTGGCCGACGATCTGATCTTAGCCAAGCCGGGCTGCCTAAAACAAATGGTTGAAACCTATCAAAAAACCGACGGCAATCTGGTTGCCGTTGAAGATGTGCCGCCGGATCATACTGACCGCTATGGCATACTTGATGTCGTTGAAGATGATGGCACGATTGCTCGGGCTCAAGGTCTGGTGGAAAAACCCAAACCCGCTGAGGCTCCCTCGACGCTGTCGATTATCGGCCGCTATATTTTGCAGCCGGAGGTGTTTGAACAGCTCGACCGTCAAGAAAAAGGCGCCGGCGGTGAAATTCAATTGACCGATGCAATGGCGCGGACGATTGATGATGTGCCCTTTCATGGACTGCGGTTTAGCGGTAATCGATATGATTGCGGCAGCCAATTAGGGTTCATTGAAGCAAATCTGGCATTTGGTATTGACCGTGATGAAATACGGGATGATCTCAAAATAATGCTGAAAAAATATACATAGGGTTAGGAATTAATAGATGCGTATTGCGATGGTCGGAACAGGCTATGTTGGCCTCGTATCTGGTGCTTGTTTCTCCGAATTTGGAGTTGATGTGGTTTGCGTCGATAAAGACGCGAATAAAATCGATAAACTGAATAATGGTGAAATCCCGATTTATGAACCGGGCCTCAATAGTTTGATAGCGAAAAATACCGAGGCCGGACGTCTATCTTTTACCACTGATTTACCGGCGGCGGTTAAGGGTGCGGATGCGGTGTTTATTGCCGTCGGCACCCCAAGCCGTCGCGGCGACGGACACGCTGATCTCACTTATGTATATGATGCTGCGCGCGAGATAGCGTCAGCAATGAATGGCTATACGGTTGTGGTGACTAAATCGACAGTGCCGGTCGGCACCGGTGATGAGATCGAGAAAATCATGCGCGAGACTAGCCCTGAAGGTAAGTTTGACGTCGCCTCCAATCCCGAATTTCTGCGGGAAGGTTCGGCAATCAACGATTTTATGCGGCCCGACCGGGTGGTGATCGGAGCCCTGGATGAGAAAGTCCAAGAAGTAATGCGTAATCTGTACCGGCCGCTATTCCTGATCGAAACGCCAATCCTGTTTACCGCGCGCCGCACGGCAGAGCTGATCAAATATGCTGCCAACACGTTCTTGGCGACCAAGATTACTTTTATCAACGAAATTGCCGATCTTTGTGAGCAAGTTGGTGCCGATGTTCAGGATGTCGCCAAAGGCATCGGGCTTGATGGCCGAATTGGCAGCAAATTCCTGCATGCTGGCCCCGGCTATGGTGGCTCATGCTTCCCAAAAGACACACTGGCCTTGGTCAAAACGGCGCAGGATTTTGACCGCCCGATTAAAATTGTCGAAGCCGTGGTTGAGGTGAACAAGAACCGCAAACGGCACATGGCTGACAAAATTGTCAACGCCTGCGGCGGTAGTGTTAAAGGTAAAAAGGTCGCAGTTCTTGGCCTGACGTTTAAGCCCAATACCGATGACATGCGGGATTCGCCGAGCCTGGAAATCGTACCCGCTTTGATCGAGGGTGGAGCCGAGGTTTCCGCTTTTGATCCGCAAGGTATGGATGAGGCACGTGAGATGCTTGATGGGGTCAATTGGTGTGAGAGTTCTTACGAGGCACTTGAAGGTGCCGACGTCGTCGCCCTTGTGACCGAGTGGAATGAATTTCGTGCCCTTGATTTAGAACGCGTGAAAGCATCAATGTCCAACCCGGTGATGGTCGATCTCAGGAATATCTACAATCCGGAAGAAATGGTTGATGCCGGTTTTGAGTATTATTGCATTGGACGCACCGTCGAAAACGGTAAGTAGGGCGTTAATCTTATGAGTGATAAGCGGCAGTTGGATCCGACCATCCTGCGCGAATATGATATCCGCGGTATTGTCGGTGACGGTTTTAATGCTGACGAGTTTAGGGTGATTGGCCGTGGCTTCGGCTCAGTCGTTATCGAGAATGCTGGCAGCGAAAAAATACCAACAGTTGCCGTCGGCTTTGATGGCCGGTTGAGCTCACCCGAACTTGCTAATGCCCTTTCAGATGGACTGACCGCCGCTGGCGTAGATGTCATTAAAATTGAACGTGGGCCGACGCCGATGCTTTATTTCGCGATGCATGAATTCGCCGCTGATGGCGGTATGATGATTACCGGCTCCCATAATCCGCCTGACTATAACGGCATCAAGATGGTGCTGGATGGGCATTCGTTCTTTGGTGAAGAAATCCAGGCGCTTGGTCAGCGCATCGCGGAGGGAAATTTTAGCGAGGGTTCGGGCAGGGTTGAAGAACGCTCACTTTCAGCGCGGTATATCGAACGGATGCTGGAAGATTTCGTCGCCGGCAAAGACCTCAGCGTTGCCTGGGATCCCGGCAATGGTGCTGCTGGCGAGATCGTTCAGGAACTGGTCAAGCAATTGCCCGGGAATCATTTTCTGATCAACGCTGAAATCGATGGCACTTTTCCGAACCATCATCCCGATCCGACGGTCGAGAAGAATCTTGTGCAATTGAAAGAGCTGGTGACTAAGCAGGGGTGCGATCTGGGTATCGGCTTTGATGGCGATGGCGACCGCATTGGTATCGTCGATTCCGGCGGGCGCGTGCTGTGGGGGGATCAAATCATGGTCGTGCTGGCCCGCGATGTACTTAGAAATCATCCTGGCACACCGATTATTTCCGAAGTTAAAGCCAGTAAAGTTTTTTTCGATGAGGTCGCCAAGGCTGGTGGTGAACCGATCATGTGGGCAGCGGGTCACTCGCTTATCAAGTCTAAAATGGCTGAAATGAAGGCGCCGCTGGCCGGTGAGATGAGCGGGCATATATTCTTTGCCGACAAATATTATGGCTATGATGATGCGATTTATTCAGCGCTTAGGTTGCTGTCTATTTTAACGCAATCCGATCAGAGCGTCGCTGATATGCGTGATAGTTTACCGCAGATGCTCAACACACCGGAACTGCGTTTCGAATGTTTGGAAGCGCGCAAATTTGCAGTGATTGAAGAAGTGAAAGAGCGGCTCGCCAGAGTTAGCGGCATTGCCGTGCATGACATTGATGGCGTGCGGGTCGAAACCGAAGACGGTTGGTGGCTGCTCCGTGCATCAAACACCCAGGCTGTCCTGGTGGCGCGTTGTGAGTCAACCGATGAGGCAGGTCTCTCGCGGCTTAAAGCAACGGTGCGCGATCAACTCATCGCCAGCGGCATCGAACCGCCGGCGGATTTTGATTAGGAAGTGACCAAGAAGTTCACGAAGAACACCAAGCAATATGTTTAAAGAAAAATTCGGGTATACGGAAAACCAGCGGTTTCGGTATGGGTATTTGATCACATCCAAATTACGACAACGTCTTTTTCTTCTTCTTCATTTGTTGGGTAACTTTTTCGAATTAGCACGATTTTACTTTCCCCGGGATCCTTTAGCTTCCCCTCCAAACAATGATATCTATCTTCTGAAAAAGAAAGATTTAGTTCAGCTTCAAAATAAATACAATTCTTAGATCGGGATCAACGTAGTACGTCCACGTCATCAACAACTTTCCTCTCTGGCCCCATTATCTAAATATACTTATTTTATTATGATTATATTTGTGCTCAGTATTCAATCAATTCAATAAAATTCACTTTGATCTTTATGCTAGAAAAGTAAAAAAAGTTAAGCTGTTTAACGTGAAGCAACTTCGACGGTGGCTGGTAAGTTGAGTTCCAAACATGGTTTGCGGTGTTTTTTCAACAGCCGGCAGGTGCGATAGGCATTGCGGCGGTTGAGGTCGAGAATACGCGCCCGGTATAGAATGCGGTTGCGGGATTTGCGCAATGTCATGACTTTGACTTGACCGCCATTGAGCACACTGGCGTATTTATTCAAGACATCAAGTGCAATATTGTAAGCGAGCTTACTGGTGTAAAAAGCGCCAACCTGAATGCCCCAGATACGGTCTTTACTATTTGCCACGGGTTTGGCTTGGCGTTTGGGCGTTCGATAGGCGCCTTGTCTGCGTTTGGCCTTGGCTATCAATACTGGCGGCTCAGTTTGATTGAATGCCTTGGTCAGCAGTGTTTTCATATGCCGGTTTCGGGAGCGCGAAGTATTGCCACCGAACACCACACCAATCAGCCGTTGGTTGTCGCGCTTGGCGGTCGTTATCAGATTGTAGCCCGAGGCGCGGATATAGCCGGTCTTCATACCTTCTGCTCCGGGATAAGATTTCAGCATTTTGTTATGGGAGCGATAGGTGCGGCCTTGGAAGGTGAAAATCTGGCGTTTGAATAAATGATAATATTGCGGAAAGTGGTTAATGATGGCCCGGGTCAGTGTTGCCATATCTTTGGCGGTCGACATTTGACCACGGTGCGGCAAGCCCGACGCATTGCGGAACGTCGTCCGCGACATCCCCAGTTTACGTGCTTTGTCGGTCATTAGGAGAGCAAAGCGCCGTTCCGTGCCGCCAATAGTTTCGGCAACGACTGAGGCCACGTCGTTGGCTGATTTTACGATCAACGCCATTACTGCGTCTTTGACCCAGATTGATTGCCCGCGTTTCAGACCGAGACGGGAGGCCGGCCGGTTTGCTGCTCTCCTGGAAACAGACAGGCGTGTCGAAAAGGTGAACTGCTTTTTCTCGACCGCTTCAAACAGCAAATAGAGGGTCATGAGCTTGGTCAGCGAAGCCGGATAGTTCCGCGTGTCCGCATTGGTTGCATAATAAATTTTGCCAGTTTTTGCATCGATGACAAAAGAGGCGTATTTAGCCGTCGCGGGATTGTTGGCAAAGATCAATGCAGCCAACAGAAAACCGGCAATGAACAATATCGTTCTGCTGCCTTTTGTCATGCGGCAGTTCCGATCAATTTTTGGCGATAAATGGAGAATAATCCGAGTTGTTGCATTTGCTTCCAGTAACCTGTCCCAAGTCGAGCAATTATCCGCTTTGAAGCCGGAGTGTAGGGAGCTTCCCAGTTTGAGTCCAATAATTTGGGCATTTTTCCAGTGTAAACTATGTTTAACGCTGACGAGTTTGGATTCATAAGCTAAAATCAAGGTGTTAGGTAAAAAATGTGTATACTGTGTTTAAGCAGTCGCAATGAATAAATGATTAACGGATAAATGATGAGATCCAAGTGTTTTCTTTCTATCTGTAGGTTCGCCTCAATCATGGGGGCGATTCTTATTTTGTTATCGGCCTGCGCCTATAAAGGCGGCAGCGATCATCCGGTGATTAGAAAATTCACCTGGTTCAGCTATGTGGCTGGTGATGATATCAGGCAAGCTTGCTCGCATACGAGTGGCGAACGCTACCGGTTTGTCTATAACGCCGTCTACAACGAACAAGTTCGCACCTATGATATTACGCCGGCAGATGATGGGCGATACCAGGTCAAAATCCATGTTACCAGTGAAGTTGAACTGACCTGGCTGGATCTTGATCTTAACAATCCAGACTTATTAAAACCGTGGCGGCCGAAAATTTCCGTTACCAATATTGGTGCTGCAGATATGAAGATTCTCAAAAGAACGCTGCAAAACGCACGGTTTTTTGAATCTCGACCACCGGCTGGAAATATATCCTCTATCAGCTTTTATTGGGTGATTTCAGCCTGTGTTGACGGAATATTTAGCCAAAATGGTTATGTCTGGCCGGCTGAAAACTTCGAAAAAGCACAATTTGGAAAACTGTTAAGTGCCTGGGATTTCACGGATATTCCGGTTAACCCGCCGCGTAAAACGACAAAATTTAGTATTTATGGTACAAATGATGAAACCCAATACCAAAATCTGTTTAATCTTCAGTTTGGCCGTGACGGCTTTATCCGCCACAATGTATTGTTAAACTAAAATTTATGAAGAGTTCTGGCTAATTTCTGGTATTTTTAATCACTATAGGCTTTTATAATGAGTAAAAAGTGCCAATATAATTGAAAGGACGTAATAAAAGAAGCCGATTGCAATTTACGTAATTTCTGCCAAATAAAGCTGAGCGGAGCCTAATCAACTGTTAAGTATTTTAGTACGATAATGAAACGAGACGACGACGATAAAAACGGAAATGGCGGACAAGACGGTAACGGCGGAGACGATTTTGAGCATGGCGTTGCCGTAAAAAATCGCGCAAAAACGAAAAAGCCTTCGATGTATAAAGTTCTCATGCTGAACGATGATTATACGCCGATGGAATTCGTTATTCATGTGCTTGAGCAGTACTTTTCGAAGAACCATAAGGAGGCGACGCGAATTATGCTCCATGTCCATCAAAAAGGCGTCGGCGTATGTGGAATTTTTACCTATGAGGTCGCGGAAACGAAAGTAAATCAAACCATGGATTTGGCGCAACAGCACCAACATCCGCTACAATGCACAATAGAAAAGGATTAGTTTGGACTAACAAACTATGCTGAAAAAATATGCTGTCTCGTAATTTAGAACAAAGTCTACATCGCGCCCTTGCTTTGGCGACAGAGCGCAATCACGAATATGCCACGCTTGAACATTTATTGCTCGCTCTCACCGACGATCAGGATGGCATATCCGTCTTACGCGCTTGTGGTGTTGAAGTTGAAAAACTGCGGTTGGATTTGACGAGTTTTATTGACGATGATCTGGGTGATCTGGTGACAGTAAAATTGTCGGAGCCCAAACCAACCGCCGGCTTTCAGCGGGTGGTTCAGCGCGCTGCCATTCATGTACAATCATCGGGCCGTGAAGAAGTAACCGGTGCTAATGTTCTGGTAGCTATTTTCTCCGAACGTGAAGCTCATGCGGTCTACTTCCTGCAAATGCATGATATGACGCGCCTTGATGCGGTGAATTATATCTCGCACGGTATTGCCAAAGTGCCGGGCTATTCTGATACCCGGGAAGAGCACGGCGCCGATAGTAAAATGACGGAAGAAAAAGATATCAAGCGGGGCTCTGAGGCGCTCGATACTTATTGCGTTAATCTCAATCAAAAAGCGGCTGATGGTAAAATCGATCCGCTAATTGGCCGCGAGTTGGAAATTGAACGCACCATTCAGGTGCTCTGTCGGCGAACCAAAAATAACCCGTTATATGTCGGTGATTCGGGCGTTGGTAAAACCGCCATCTCCGAAGGACTGGCGCGCCGCATCGTTAATGAAAAAGTGCCGGAAGTGCTGATCGACAATGTTATTTATTCGCTTGATATGGGCACGCTCTTGGCGGGCACGCGCTACCGCGGTGATTTCGAAGAGCGGATTAAAGCCGTGCTTACAGAACTCGAGGATATGCCGAACTCGATCTTGTTCATTGATGAGATTCATACGGTGATTGGGGCGGGTGCTACCAGTGGCGGCTCTATGGATGCTTCCAATTTGCTCAAACCGAGCCTGCAAAGTGGTACACTCCGCTGCATTGGCTCAACCACGTATAAAGAATATCGCGGCCATTTCGAAAAAGACCGCGCACTGGCACGCCGTTTCCAGAAAATCGATGTCTATGAGCCATCGATAGAGGATACGATTAAGATTCTGCATGGTCTCAAGCCGTATTATGAAGAGCATCACCGGGTACGTTATACCGCCGAAGCGCTACGCCAAGCCGTAAAGTTGTCTGCCCGTTATATTCATGACCGCAAACTGCCCGATAAGGCGATTGATGTCATTGATGAAGTTGGCGCCTCACGTATGTTGCTGCCAGAAAGCAAACGTAAGAAAACCATCTCGGTCAAAGATGTCGAATCTGTCATCGCCAAGATGGCCCGCATCCCGCCAAAATCCGTGTCACGGGATGATAAGAAGGTGCTCGCCAATCTCGAACGCGATCTCAAGACCATGGTATTTGGTCAGGATAATGCGATTGAGGCTTTGTCGGGCGCTATCAAGCTCGCCCGGGCGGGTTTGCGCGAACCAGAAAAGCCGATCGGCAACTATTTGTTCTCTGGTCCAACCGGTGTAGGTAAAACCGAAGTTGCCCGCCAGCTTGCGCGCTCGATGGGGATTGAGCTGGTGCGCTTTGATATGTCCGAATATATGGAGCGTCACACGGTCTCACGTTTGATTGGCGCGCCGCCTGGATATGTTGGCTTCGATCAAGGTGGACTGCTTACCGATGCCATTGATCAGCAGCCGCACGCCGTCTTGCTGCTGGATGAGATCGAGAAAGCCCATCCTGATTTGTTCAACATTCTGTTGCAGATTATGGATTACGGTAAGCTCACCGATAACAACGGTAAAAGCGTCGACTTCCGTAATGTTGTTCTAATTATGACGACGAATGCCGGGGCAATTGAAATGGCTAAAATCGCTATAGGTTTTGAGCGGGATGACCGGGTCGGCGACGATGAGGAAGCGATTGAGAAAATGTTCTCGCCGGAATTCCGCAATCGTCTTGATGCGACAGTGTCCTTTGCCAATCTATCGCCGGAAATTATGGGTAAGGTTGTCGATAAATTTGTCATGGAGTTGGAAGCGCAGTTGAGCGACCGCAATGTCACCATCACCTTGACCGACGAGTCCCGTGAATGGCTGGCCAAAAAAGGCTATGACAAGCGCTTTGGCGCCCGGCCGTTGGCGCGAGTTATCCAGGAGCACATCAAGAAAGAACTATCTGAACAACTGCTGTTTGGCGAATTGATCAAAGGCGGCACCGTTCAGGTGCTGGTTAAAGATAACAAGCTCGATTTCGAATATCCTAAACTCGCTTTACCGAAAAGCGACGATAAAAAGGGTAAAGGGAAGGGGCCTGGAAAAGGTGACGGTGGCGCCGTCGGTAAAAAACAAGAGCTGGTTGAGTAGACTTTCGACTTTCGGTGACAGTTTACGTTTAAGTGTAACTGTCACCGAAATTGAAATTCCTAGTCACCGGGCAGTGCAAATAGCTCGTGCTCTCCTTCGAGGCCCTTTACTGCGTGTTGACCGACTTCAATTTTCTAGGGAAGGTATCGGCGAAGGTCGAGGAGATCAGCACCGGTTCCTGCAATTCTTTGGTCATACTGTCGATACGTGCCGCCTCATTGGCTGCCGAACCGATGACGGTAAATTCTAGCCGCTCAGGGAAGCCGATGTTACCATAAATGACGTCACCAAAATGCAGCCGATACCATATTTTAACGGTGGCAGATCACCATGCTCGATGTCTAATGCTTCTATGCGTTCGGAAATAATCTCTGTCGCTTTAATGGCCCGCCGGTAGGCTTCCAGAGCTCCAGTTGCGTTTCCCATGATTTGGATGTTTTGCCGGCAATCGGAAAAATCGCCAGGACGGCGTCACCAATAAAGCGAAGAACTTCGTCACCGTTTTTGATGATCGCCTGGCCATACAATGGAAGAAGCGGTTCAGGTTACCAAATAGATTTCCTGTTTTATACTTTCCGAGAGGGCCGTTGAGTCTCTAAAATCGCAGAACCAAATGATGGCGTGAATAAGTTTGCCATCACTGTTGCTTGATCTGGCCTTCAAGCACCCGCTTACCAGTTCGCCCGCCAAGATAAGTTTCCAACAGCGTACCCGACGTTTTTTTGGTCGTGGACTTCAAACAGCCGGCCCGGCATCGGTAGAATTTCATAAATTTGACCAAGGTGAGATGTCGAAAAGCCGCCATCAGTAGACAACCAGCGCGTTGGTTGAATCAGCCAGTCAAGTGCCGTTAAATTCTACCCGAACCCGTTCAGAAACCGGCTCAAATCTTTTTTCATAGACTTCTTCATCATTGGATTCAGCAGCAACAGAATGGTCATCCGCCCTAGCAATTCTCCCGATACGTTTATTGGTTTATTTTTTTCCCAATTATTTTATGGTTTACGATTATCACATCTGGTTTGCGCCGTTATTCAAATAGTTTTAATTTGCAGGAAAAGTAATCCTAAATACAGTGATTTAGACTCTAGACAGGTCTTATCAGATCACCCTTACTGACCGTGCCGTCGGTTAAAATGCGGCAGTTAAGGCCACTGCGATTGATCAGTGCCTTAAACAGGCTCTCAATTTCCAGCAGATCTTCGAGATACTTGCAGGGGACACATAACCGCATTCCTTCGAGCACAACGTCGGGACCAACTTTGAATAGCCGGCCAACCAGATGATTGAGCGGAACACCCTCAGTGATGGCGTTGCGCCGGGTTTGCTCCGGCTTTAATTCTATATTCCAATCCCGGGCCAAGGCCTCCAAAGTTTCATTCTCGAACAACGTGAATTGCCGGTCTTCTTCCGGCTGCTCTGAATAGGTGCCTGCTCCCAGCGTATAGCGGTCGCCTTCAATGCCCACGCTGGCCTTGCAAACCAGTTGATCCGGACTATTGAGCGGTTGCTCTTTTCTCGAACAGCTGTGCAAAGATAAAATGCTGCCTTCCCACATCGTCATATCAACTCAACGTCCAACCCGGCGAACAGTCCGGCCTTCTTTCTCAAGGTCTTCTTCGATGTGTTCGTTGTAGCGTTTTTCTTCGGCGTTTCGGTCGGTACCGGTATGATCAGCATACATGTGACCGACCGGCGGAAAAACATCGTCGGTGACTTGAACATCCGGGTTCCAAATATCTGCCCGGATCAAAGCCTTACCGCAATGCAGGAAAGCCTCTTTAACATTCACGACGATGGCCGAGCTCGGTGATTTGCCGTTCAGGGCGAGTGGTTCTAATATATCAGGGTCTTGAGTAATGTTGGCCTGGCCACGAATTCTTAACGTCACGTCCATACCCGGCACCAGGAACAGGATGCCAATAATGGGGTCGCGCAGAATATTTTCCAATGAATCGACGCGTGAGTTTCCCTTGCGGTCAGGGATAATCAGCGTGTTGTCATCTGACACCTGAACAAATCCTGGATCATCGCCACGGGGTGAGACATCTCCATCTGTGCCAAGCAACAGCAGCGGCGAATGTGCGATGAAATTGCGGCAATGCTTATCCAGGGAGTAAATTGTTTTTTCCACCGGTGGACCTTTCGGCGCGGAATAGATCCGGCGTAATTCATCTACAGTTTTAACGTCAAATTCAGCCATTATTTATTCCCTCAGTTAATACCCGTATCTCGATCGCCAGCATAGACCAGCATTTCAATTTCAATTAAAGCGGCGGGCGCCATCAGTGCGGTACATACAGTAGAGCGTGCCGGCGGCAGTATGCCGCCAAAGAACGCCGCATAAGCTTTGTTAAAGCCCATAAAATCATCGGTAGAGGTAAGCCAGACCGTGGCCTTGACAACATCGGTTTTACTACGCCCAATCTCACGTAATGTTGCATCGATATTTGCCAATGTCCGCGCCGTCTGCTCTTCGATGCCGTCGCCTTCAATTTGATTTTCAGCGTTCATCGCCAATTGGCCGGACAGAAAAATAAAATCACCCGCTTGCACAGCGCCCGATAGCGGAAGGCCGGTGCCGTCAGGTCGTTTTTTGGGACCGATAAGATGATTGAGTGGCATGGTTTAACTCCTGATGATGTGTTTGATGATAATCAGCAAACGGGCGCCTAAAATCAATAACTAAAAACAATTTTGAAGATTAGCCATCATTTGCGCTGCCCGATTGTACTCGCTGGATTTTAATTATGTTGCCTCAAAATTTGCTTGGCCTAAGATAACTGGCAGATGAATTCACCAGCTGGTGGACATCTAAGGGGAGGGATTGATGGACGGACAACAGAAATCTGGTGAAGCGCTTTTGGCAGAACGAAAAAAGCGTATCTATGACACGGTGGCGCTACGGGAGCCCGACCGGGTGCCCTCAATGCTACATTCTACATTTTGGGCGGCCACCCAAGCCGGTATGACCTGTGAACAGGCAATGCGCGACTACAAAGGTCTGTCTGATGCGATGCGGAAAGCGATTCTGGATTTGCAACCCGATGCCTATGTGCCTTGTCATTTGATGTTGTCACTGGCCCCAACCATGGAAATTCTTGATTACAAACAATTGGAATGGCCAGGTCATGGTGATCTCAGTCCCGATGTGACGTTTCAGTATATCGACCGGGAATATATGAAGGCCGACGAATATGATGATTTTATCACTGATCCGACCGGATTTTATTTGCGCCAATATTTGCCGCGCTTGGCCGGCGAACTGGAGCCCCTAGCCAATCTACCCGAGTTTCCGTCAATTTATTTTACCCGGGTTATGCATGCGCTGGCCTTCATGGCCGACCCGGAAATCCGCAAGGCGCTTGAAACCATGATCAAGGCCGGTGAAGAAATGCAAAAAATGCTGGGCGAGGCGTTCTCTTTTATCGCCGAGATGGAAGAGCTGGGCTATCCGCTTGCCAATGTTGCGAGTGGTCATGCGCCGTTCGACGTGGTGTCCGATTATTTGCGCGGCTCCAAAGGCGGCATGCTCGATATGTTCCGTCACGAAGAGCGTGTGTTGAAAACCCTGGATATCCTGACCGAATATATTCCCCGGACCATGATAAAAACTGCTAGTCGACTTCCAGGTAAGATCGTTTTTATCCCTTTGCACTGGGGGTTGGACGGTTTTATGTCGCCCGATCAGTTCGACAAGTTTTTCTGGCCGTCGCTTCGTCAGGTGATCGTGGTATTGATTGAAAACGATCTTATTCCCTGCGTTTTATGGGAAGGCGATTGTGAAACCCGGCTTGAAACCATTGCTGATGTGCCAGCAGGTAAATGTATTTACTGGTTTGAACGCACCGATGTCTTTAAAGCCAAAGAAGTGCTGGGTGATACTGTCTGCATCCGTGGTGCCGTGCCGGCATCGATGTTGAATACCGCCACGCCTGATGATGTCAAGGAGTTCTGCAAAAAGCTTATTGATGTGGTTGGTAAAGGCGGTGGCTTTATTATGGATTGCGGTATTGGTGTCCCGGATGAAGCAAAATACGAAAACGTCAAAATGATGTTCGACTTCACCAGGGAATACGGTGTTTACAGCTGACGACCGGGTCTGCAATAAACCAAAGCCATTGTGCTAAAGTCTGCTTTGTCTAGAATAGCTTGCAGTAAGCTCGCCAATAAAGAATATTGTGTACAAGCCGTAGGAAGTAATTACGGTTAATAATCTCGACAGTCGTTATGGGAGGGCTGCATTGCCTGATTTTGGGAAAATTTTTTCGTCTTTGTTGCTTGTCGATCCTGTGTGGCCCCGCTGCGGCGGCGCAAGAGCTCCCCGGCATTTATGCTGAAATCGACGTCGGGGGAGTATACATTCGGGTCCCCGATACGGCATACGCGGTCTCGATTTGCCAAGGTAGGAAGGTGGAGACCGGCGATAATATTTGGCGCAGGTCTACGTCCCTGACGGCCGGTTATTGCTTTGAGAGGGCCAAGTGGTTTGGCGCGCCTGTCTTCGGGAAAACGACGAAAGTCGAGGTTCCCTTGTCCGAAGCGCATGGCCATGCGGAAAACTCCGAAAGGTTCACTTAGAACAAGAGCCCTATCCTGAACATCGACGGTACCAATCGTGCCAACACCTTATGGCTTGCCGCCACCTGGGAATTCGAACAGGACGTGACGTCTTATCAGGCCGATGTCAGCGTGCGGGGGGCGAAGGCGCCAGGAGCCGGCACGTTTAACCCCTTTGTCGGCATCACCTATCGCAGGGTCCAGCAGTATACCGAACTCTATGGTGATTGGGACGTTAGTTTTCGCAAACTTGTCACCGACTCGAAACTCGATAGCGATATGTACGGTGTTTTCTTGGGCGGATCGCTTCAGGTCGTGAGCAGCGAGAGTTGGGGATTGAACCTGGATCCCGTTGCACGGGTGATGCTCGCTGAAGTGGATTTGAAAGTGGACCAGGACCCCAATCAGAATGTGGGCAACTTCAATACCATGTCCATCACCGACGACAGGTTGCAAGTCGTGCCGGAAGCCTCCGTGACCATGCGGTTATGGGGAAACCCGAGACCTTCAACCAGCATTGAACTCGCCGTTGGTGTCAGTGGGACATGGGACGCCCCCAATCTCCATTTACCGGAGAGGGTCGGCGATTTGGCCCATATCGATGGCGGCGATTACTATACCGCCTTCGCACGGGTCGGATTTTCGTTTCATTTCTAGCCTGGAATCGTCACGAACGGTTCTAAAGTAGCATTTTTTGGCTGGTGGTGCAGTTTTTTTGGGTGATCGGTTTGTCTTGGTGACAGGGCCGTGGTTATTGAGGAGAGTATGGCTGAACAGGGAGATCAACGCAGACTTGCCGCAATACTAGCTGCTGATGTGGCTAGCTATACCCGTCTAATAGAAGATGCCTCCCCTGTTTCTCACACTTTAAATGAGAGAATAAATTTTATTTTTCTAAACATAAGGCTATATGAATAAGATTGTAAATATTTATATTTTTCACCTAATAGGGGTCATTAACAAATTTGATCACTCAACACCTTGCGACTTGCTCTCATTTTAAATGAGTCCTATCAATATTCCATGCCCGATGGCCGCGAAGAGATATCCGTTCAAGTCCTGACCAAGATCAGCGACATCCCTGCCGTGGATTGGGATGTCTGTGCGGGCAATGAAAACCCGTTCATCAGCCATGCCTTTCTGAATACGTTGGAGCAAAGTGGTTCGGTCTCAGATCGTAATGGCTGGCTACCGCAGCATCTGATGATCGAAGACGAAAACGGCCAGGCCGCCGCCTGTATGCCGATCTATCTTAAGAACCATTCTTACGGTGAGTACATCTTCGACTGGGGCTGGGCGGATGCTTATGAACGGGCTGGTGGAAAGTACTATCCAAAGCTCCAAACGGCCGTGCCCTTCACGCCGGCTACGGGCCCACGCATGCTGGTGCGTGACGGTGCGCCGGAGCGCTATTACGATGTCCTAATCGCTGGCATGATCCGGCTTGCCCGCCAGCATAATGTCTCGTCTTTACACGTCACTTTTCCGCTTGAAAGCGAATGGAAACGCCTTGGCCAAGCCGGTTTTTTACAGCGAACAAGCAAACAATTTCATTGGGAAAACAAAGGCTATGAAACTTTTGATGAATTTTTAGGTGAGCTTAATTCCAGGAAGCGCAAAGCCATCAAAAAAGAACGCCGCCAAGTTGCCGCGCAAGGTATCGAGCTCTATCCGGTCACCGGCGCTGACCTCACGGAGGATCATTGGGACACCTTTTATCATTACTATATGGATACGATTGACCGCAAATGGAGACGGCCTTATCTGACCCGTGAGTTCTTCTCGATACTCGGTGAAACCATGGCGGATGTGGCGGTGTTAATCTTCGCCGAGCACGACGGGCGGCGCGTTGCCGGCGCGCTTAATTTGAGAGGGTCGGACACCCTGTTCGGCCGCAATTGGGGCTGCACCGAAGACTTCAAATTTCTCCATTTTGAGGCTTGTTATTATCAAGCTATCGACTTTGCCATCCAACACAAACTGCAATGGGTCGAGGCCGGCGCCCAAGGGCCGCACAAAATTCAGCGCGGCTACCTGCCCCGCGAAGTCTACAGCGCGCACTGGATTGAAGATCCCAACTTCCGGGAAGCCGTTGAACGATTCGTTGATCAGGAACGCCGGGATGTCGATTATGAGATAAAAGGTTTGATGGAATATTCGCCCTATCGCAAGACCGATACCGCCTAGCGGAAACCACCGCGTTCAATATGGCATTTCGAGGACACATGGTTTATTCAGATAATCAACAATAACGGAGATTTAATGGAGGTTTTTAACAATGGATATAGAATTTTTTGCGATGTCGGTATTCGCCGGTCTTATGGGGACTTACGCCTTACTTGTGCTGGCTAATTGGGCAGACAGTATCGGTATGCCACGGCTCGATTTCAGCCGCGCCATGGCTAATGTCACCTTTGCCCGAACATTTGATAAAGGAGTAGCGCCAGGCGCAGGTGTTGAAGCACCGAACACGCCCTACTGGCCGGGTATGGCTGTTATTATGGTTAACGGAATATTCTTTGCGCTATTGTATTCCTCCTGGACGCACCAGTATATTTCCGTTGATAGCGCTGTTTTCGGCATTGCGCCAAATATCATCAAAGGCGCGATATGGGGTGTTGTGCTGTGGTTTGTCTCCGGCGTGTTTTACGTACCGTTTTACCTCCGGGAAGGTTTCATGCTGACAGGCATTCACCCCTGGGCTTGGCTCACCAGCCTAAAAGTTCATGGTGCTTATGGTATGATGGTCGGTTGGATCGCCCCGGTCACAGGTTAGTAATTAAGGGGACAGCTTACTTAATTCATAATGCCCCGTCACATCAGCCCTAATTGCAGCAGGTAGGTGCTGAGGGTTGGATAGTTGATCAAAATGATTAATACCAGCAACATCGTTACGGTAAAGGGAAAGGCGCCGGAAAAAATATCATACAGGGAAATCTCGGGGTCATTGATGGTGCTTTTGATGACAAAACACGAAATACCCAGCGGCGGGGTCAGGAGACCGATCTCGGCACCCACCACGGTGACAATACCTTTTTTCTCGAGTGAAGAAGCTCAGCCTTTAGCGATGCTCGTTATAACGCGGTTTGACCAATTTGGCGGCGGCGTGTTTAATTTTGTCGAGTTGTTCAGCCGGGCTCTGCACAATAAAAGACTATTGGAGCCTGACCAAAAAACAGCGCAAAGCGTTAATAGGCAAGTTCGAACATGATTTCGCCGATCATATACCAATTTGGATACGTTTGCCTAAGCCTTAAGTCTCAAAACACCTAACCCCTGATCTCGATCTGCTCGCCATCAGGGCCTTTGAAGACAACTCGGCGCCAGTTCTCTTCGCGGGGTTCGCGGGCGGAAGTCTTGTGCGGTGGTTGTATAACTTCGACGTTGACGGCTTCTAACTCTGCCACTGCTCCATCGAAATCATCCGTCTCCAGGCACCAATGAAAACCACCATTAGCGGAATCGGCGTGACCAACGAGTTCCAGCACCGTATCGCCCAATTTGAGATAGGCGATTTGAAAGCCGGCTGGCGTATCGTGTTCGAAATAATTCTCAAAACCAAAATGGCTCTCGTAGAATTTGATTGAGGCGGCGAGATCGCTGACATGCAAGGCGATATGATCAATGCGCTGGTAATTTGCCATCACGCAATCTCAAACACCGCATCGACTTCGACGGCAGCGCCTAAGGGCAAGGCGATGCAACCGACCGCCGCTCTGGCATGTTTGCCTTTGTCTTGAAAAACCTCGAACATCAGATCGGAGGTGCCGTTAATGATCAAAGCCTGATCGGTGAAGTCCGGCGTGCCGTTAACAAATCCACTAAGCTTGATGACTTGGCTAACCCGGTCAAGATCACCACCACAGGCTGCTTTTACTTGGGCGATGATGTTGAGGCCACAGAGTCGGGCCGCTTTTTGGCCATCTTCAACCGACACATTTTCTCCAAGCCGGCCAGGATATTGAATCTCTCCATCGACAAAGGGAATTTGGCCCGAAACAAAGACCAGATTTCCGGTAATGGTGAAGGGGACATAATTCGCTACCGGTGCCGCTGCTACCGGAAGTTCAATACCAAGTTCTTGGAGTTGCGCGTCAATCGTGCCAGCCATGTTGTTCCTCATAATGCTGATTAATTTTTTTAAACAATAGCACGCTAAAGGCTCACGTAAATGCCTTGCAACGAGACTCAATAGAAATTTACTATGAAAAAACGGGGTGCCTGTTCTAAACGGCTGGATGTTTAGAACTGTTAAGCACCCCAACTATGCAGGTTCACCAGGGAGGATCGTGTAAACATTAGTGTTAATCCACAGGCGAAAAAAATGGGGTGCTTTTGGCTTGGTAGTTGGCTGGCAGGCCCGCACCATCCGCACCCCAAGTTCACCAGGGAGGAACTCTGGCCTTTCCTCTTTGGATTCTTTCCGGGTTTTCCCTTTAGAATCCGCCTGGTTGAAAAAATGGGGGTCGGCCGGAACAGCGAGTGTGTATAGCAGACACTGATCTGTCCGAACCCCAAGTTCACCAGGGAGGAAAGCGTTGTTTCTCTCGTTGATTAACTGTTTCATGAGCTTCCTTTTGCTTGGCGCTCAAATTCTGGTTAAACTATGTCTAGTACTCCATTCATTGTTAATGCTGCGGTTTACGAGCAACCACTCGTCGCCCCGCAGGTGTTGCATTTAAGACAAGTGCCATTTCTAACCAAGGTGAAATTACCGCAATCGCCGCAGGCATCACCCTCATATCCCTTCATCCGCGCTTCGCGCATCTGATCCAGTTGATTATCGACGGCCTTGGAGACGGTCGCTTCGAGCGCGATTGCCTCGACACTGACAGTTTCAATTTCGACACTTTGAAGGCTGCCGGTATCGGTGCCGGCCATCACTGGATCCGGCGTTTCGGCAGCAACGCCACCGCCATTACTGTCGCCATTACCGGTGATGGAGCTTGAGCGGATGTAGCCTTGGCTGGTCAGGCGTTCCATTACTTCCTCGTCGCCCTCGCCACGGCCAATACTGTCCGGATGCAGATCTTCCGGCTTAACATGGGCGAGATCGTTGCGGCCCAAGTAGGAAACCGCCAGTTCACGGAACAGATAGTCGAGAATAGAGGTCGACATTTTGATTGAATCATTGCCTTCCACCATGCCTGATGGCTCAAACCGGGTGAAAGTGAAGGCCTCGACAAATTCTTCCATCGGCACGCCGTATTGCAGCGCAATCGAGACGGCAATGGCGAAATTATTCATCAAACTGCGGAAGGCTGCGCCTTCTTTGTGCATGTCGATAAAGATTTCACCAACTCGGCCGTCTTCGTATTCACCTGTGCGGAGATAGACTTTATGGCCGCCGACCGTTGCCTTCTGAGTGTAGCCTTTGCGGCGGTGCGGCAGGCGGAGGCGTTTTGCCATATAGCGCTCAACCACCCTTTCAGCAACGATTTCAGCCTTTGCCGCCGCCGGTTTTTCAGAAATTTCCTCTTCCAGCGTTGCGTCCAAATCGTCATCGTCAAACAGCCGGGCATTGAGCGGCTGTGATAGTTTGGAGCCATCTCGATAAAGAGCATTGGCTTTTAAGCCGAGTTTCCAAGATAAAATATAGGCGTCTTTACAATCTTCGACGGTCGCCGTGTTCGGCATATTGATGGTTTTGGAAATACTGCCGGAAATAAACGGCTGGGCGGCGGCGAGCATGCGAATATGGCTTTCGACCGACAAGAAACGCTTGCCATCTCGGCCACACGGATTAGCGCAATCAAACACGGCGAGGTGTTCATCTTCGAGGCCGGGCGCTCCTTCGAGGGTCATCGCACCACAGACAAAGTTATTCGCCGCGGCAATGTCAGCGCTGGTAAAGCCAAGTTCAGCCAGCATATCGAAACTCATATCGTCCAGCTGTGCCTCGCTGAAACCAAGTGCCGAAGTGCAAAAATCAACGCCGAGCGTCCATTTATTGAAAACAAACTTGACATCAAAAGCATCGCCAAGCGCGCCTTCGAGTGTGGCTAAAGCTTCATCGGTAAAGCCTTTTTCATGTAATATCTCGTGGCCAATTGTCGGAGAGCCTTCTAACGTGCCATGGCCGACAGCGTATAGGATTATCTGTTTGATCTGCGTTTCGTCATAGCCTAGTTTTTGCAGGGCGACCGGTACCGTGTGATTGATGATTTTGAAATAACCGCCACCGGCGAGCTTTTTGAACTTCACCAGCGCGAAATCGGGCTCGATTCCAGTGGTTTCACAATCCATCACTAGACCAATCGTACCGGTTGGCGCAACGACGGATACTTGGGCATTGCGGTACCCGTGTTTTTCCCCGAGTGCTAACGCATCATCCCAGGATTTCCTGGCCATTTTGATCAGGCCCTGGGCTTCTTCGTGACCGCTATCTTTGAGCGGTACCGGCAGCATGGCCAAATCTTCGTATATTTTGGTTTCACCATGAGCGGCCTGGCGATGATTGCGGATGACTTTCAGCATTGGCTCAGCATTTGCCTCATAGCCCGGGAACGAGCCCATAATTGTCGCCATTTCTGCCGATGTTTTATACGCAACGCCGGTCATCAAGGCCGTTATTGCAGCGCAAATGGCGCGGCCTTCTTTACTGTCATAAGGAATACCCATCGACATTAAGAGACCGCCGATATTGGCGTAGCCGAGCCCCAAAGTCCTGTATTCGTAAGATAATTGAGCGATTTCCGGTGACGGAAATTGCGCCATCAGGACAGCTATTTCCAAATTTACGGTCCAGAGGCGCACGGCATAGGAAAAACTTTCGCCGTCAAAGACGCCATTTTCGTCTTGGAAGGCTTTGAGATTGAGTGAGGCGAGATTGCAGGCCGTATTATCAAGGAACATATATTCAGAGCACGGGTTTGAGCCATAAATCCGGTCCGTATTCGGGCAGGTGTGCCAATCATTGATGGTGGTGTCGAATTGCAAGCCAGGGTCGGCGCAAGACCACGCGGCTTCTCCAATTTGTTCCCACAAGTCGCGGGCATTGATGGTTTTTGAAACCTCACCATTGGTCCGTTGGATTAACTTCCACTCTGCACCCTCTTCGACAGCGCGCAGAAATTCATCGGTAACCCGGACCGTATTGTTGGAATTTTGGCCGGAAACGGTCAGATAGGCTTCGGAATCCCAATCAGTGTCATAGGTTTCAAACTCCATCGCGGTGAAGCCCTGTTTGGCGTAATCGATGGTGCGCTGTATGTAATTTTCAGGCAACATGGCCTTACGGGCGCTGTTAACGGCCCACTTTAAGGCTTTGTTTTTTCGTGGATTGAAACGCTCTTCCGAGCCGTTTTCATAGCACGCCGCCATAACATTATTGAGATGATGCTCGGCCGCTTTGGAACCGACTACAAGTGAGGCAACTTTCTGTTCTTCTCGCACTTTCCAATTAATGAAGCTTTCGATATCGGGATGATCCGCATCTAAGATCACCATTTTAGCAGCGCGCCGTGTCGTGCCGCCTGATTTAATCGCGCCGGCTGCCCGGTCGCCAATTTTTAGGAAGCTCATGACACCGGAAGATTTGCCACCACCGGAAAGCGGTTCATTTTCACCGCGTAAATTGGAGAAATTGGTGCCGGTGCCGGAGCCGTATTTGAACAGCCGCGCTTCCCGCACCCAGAGATCCATAATACCGCCACTATTAACCAGATCATCGTCGATACTTTGGATGAAGCAGGCATGCGGTTGCGGATGCTCATAAGAAGATTTGGAACACACCAGCTTGCCGGATTGAAAATCGACATAGTGATGGCCTTGTGACGGGCCATCAATGCCATAAGCCCAATACAGGCCGGTATTAAACCACTGAGGTGAATTTGGAGCACACATCTGCTTGCACAGCATGTGGGTTATTTCTTCGTAATAGGTGAGGGCGTCTTCTTCACCATCGAAATAGCCGCCCTTCCAGCCCCAATAGGTCCATGTGCCAGCGAGACGATGAAAGACTTCCCGGGCGCTATTTTCGCCACGGTATTGCTCGTCCTCAGGCAATTTAGCCAGTTTCTTTTCGTCCGGCACACTACGCCAGAGCCACGAGGGCACGTCATTTTCTTCAATTTTCTTAGCGGCAGCCGGAATACCCGCTTTTCTGAAGTATTTCTGCGCTAAAACATCACAAGCGACTTGCGACCAATCGGCCGGAACATCTATCGAATCATGGAAAAACACTAGCGAGCCATCTGGATTGCGGATTTCGCTTGATGTTGTGCGGAATTCAATTCCTGCATATGGGCCTGAATCTTTGGTCGTGAAATAACGTTGTATTTGCATGCGTCCCCCGACGTCTTCCCCGGCTAAAACCGACTATTGAACTTTGACCTCCACTAAAGGATTTATCGGTCTTAATGTTCTAATTAGTCTCCCAGGTTGGTAGTATATTTGCATTTCCCGCAGCCACTACATTTTGTAGGACGTTGGCCTCCGAGTAGCAAATCTAGACCCGCCGGATTTTTGATGCAAGGGAAAATCGCAATATCTTGTGATTTGATGTAAATTAATCGCTATATGCAGAGTTTTTTTGTGGAAATGCTTTAGAATCAGGCTTTTAGTTTTAACATTCTAAACT
>PVBE012033950.1_pt1 | contig 24193 bp, 30 predicted proteins | sample 1631181 | NCBI WGS metagenome assembly PVBE01 (sample SAMN08397723, study PRJNA350692) | Marine metagenome, whole genome shotgun sequencing project. | isolation source: water | place: Pacific Ocean | collected 2012-04 | reverse complement strand
TCGCCCGTCTTTTGGGCGCTCTTCTCATCTCGCTCCATCGGCTCTTCGGTCCCTCTTGATGAGATCGGCCACGGCGCAAGCGGTGCAGAGCTTAACAAGAAATCACTCGATCAAAAGGTGAGGGCTCTCTCTGAAGAGAAGTCGATCACTTATTCGCAAGCTCTCACTCAGTTTAGAGAGCAGCATCCCGACTCATACCGCGCGGTTTACGGAGGTTAACCCATGAGCTCAAATCAAAACATTGTAACAACATTCATCGCCGCCGGCGCGATCACCGAGTTCGCTGTCGTCTCTATCGACTCCGATGGCAAGGTCGTCGTCACCACAGCTGGGACCGATGTCGCGGCCGTCGGGGTCGCGCAGCGCGCTTGCTCCACCGGTGACGCTGTCGAGGTCGTCGTCTTCGGCTTGACTCGCGTCATTTGCGCGGCGTCAAATATCAACGCATTTGAGGCGACTCCTCGACTCGCCGCAGCTGCTGCCGGGACCGTCGCGGTCGCGGGCGCCGGTGATTATCCCAATATGTTTGTCCAAGCGAACATCAACCAGACCGAGGCATCAAGCGGCGAGCAACTCACCGTCCTCTGGTCTCCCGCCGGCGCAGTGCTTTAAGGAGTTATCATGGCTAGTTCATATTCAAACATCCATCCTGTCGATGAGATCCTTTCAAGTCTCGTCCTCGAGGCCATCCCCTCAGATGATCAGCTCATCGCCGACAAGTGCATGGAGACGGTCGTCATCCCCGAACGATCAGGTACCCTCCTCATCGAGAACTCTCGAAACTTCATGGGCGCCGGCGCGGGCCTCGACCTTGAGCGCGCTCCAGGTTCCGAGCGTCAAGCGATCGGTGGATTCGATCGCAGCTCAACGACCTTCATGGCTCGCATCTATTCGGCGCGTGATTCGATCGCGATGGAGGACATCCTCGACAGCCAGTTCCCCGGCAGTGAAGAGGCTCGCATCGCTCGCAAGGTCGCCCGCGTCATGAAGCTCGCCAAGGAGCAACGCGCCGCGGATCTCCTCTTCGGCACAGGCAACTTCAACAACGCGACTTCAGCCGCTGAGTTCGGAGGCACATTCAACGCCGCCGGCGCCGACGCCTTGACTTACCTTGACCAGCTCAAGGACACCGTCTTCGCGGCGGTCCATGGCATCAACCCCGACACTCTGATCTTCGGTCGCGATCTGTTCCGCACGATCGCCCGAAACCCCGAGGTCCGAGGGTTCGCCGGAACAGCCGCAAGCGGTCTCGCGAGCGGTGACCGCATCCTCAATGATGGCGCCGTCCTCGATGTCTTGCGTGATGTCTTGGGGATCCCGAATGTCTATGTCGGCGCAGCTCGACGAGATACAGCCGTCCCCGGCGCGACAGCGTCCGAGGCTTACATCTGGACTCGAGACTCTCTCTTCTGTGGAGTTCTCCGAGGTGCCGACGCGATCACGACCAAGAGCGGGAACGTCAAGGCGATGCCAGCCGCCGCCCTCAACTTTCAGTTCGGCGGGCCGGTCGCGGGTCAGTATGATTCGATCGACGGCATCGCTCGTTATGTCTACGCCGAGGAGGTCCAGACCTTCCAGGCTCTCGACGCGACTTATGGCCGAATCATTACAGGGTGCTTAACCTAAAATGATTTGCGATTGTGGCCGCCCCATTGCTCACCTCTTCGGAGAGACAAAAGTCGATGCAGATAAAGTCGCCATCGATGATTTGACTCGTCAAGTCAAGAAGCAATCGGGCGACCTCGCCACAATCACGCGAGCTCGAATTGATCAGCTCAAAGCCGAGGTGTCGGCGACTAAAAGAATCAAGAAGGCTCTCACCTCCTCGCGGGGTGAATTGCTTAAGACGCTTGAGGCGGCGGTCAACGCCTCATCACCTTTGTCTCTCCTCTCCCTCGATCGGAATCAACTCATGAGCTTTATCCTCGATGCCGGTCTCGGTCTCGCTGTCGAAGAGTTCGTTGATTCAGCCGATCGAATAGAAGACGCGGCGGCTAAAGCTGTCGGTGCGATCGTTCCCAACTTTGGGTTCGATCCGATTCAAGGGGAGATAAACCAAATCAAAGTATCAGTAGCTCAAAGTGTCTTCGATGATGTGATCCTCCCCGACACTCTCGGAGCTGTCAGAGGATCACTTCAAGCGATGGCGGTCCAGGTTCCTGTCAAGCAAGCGATGAGCGCGCTGTCTAAGCGGATGCAATCGGCGACGGGTCGGCAGCTCACCGAGGTAAGGACTAAGCTCGCACAATATGGGCGAGACGTAACAGCGAAGGCGGCCGAATCGGCGGGCCTCGATATGTTTCTTTACACTGGCCCGAAGGATGGACTCACTCGCGAGTTCTGTATTCCGCTTATTAATAAAGTGGTAAGCTCGGCGCAGATGAAAAGATTAAATAATGGTCAAGGTCTCGCGGTGAAGACCTCGGGCGGTGGCTATAACTGCCGCCACTCTTGGAGCCCGATCTCGAAGGGCTTCCTGATCGCGTCAAAGCTCCCTCGGGCCTCGACTAAAGACATCCAAAAAGCGAACGATGGAGGGCGCGGCAAATGAGGAAAGCGATTACGGCTCAAGATTACCTCTTCGAGTGGTCGGCGCCGACCCCCATTAACGGGACGCCATCGATCACGATCAAGGCATCCTCGACGGTGACTTCAGTCATGAGTCAAGGCCGAGTCAACGCGACGGTAAGCGCGATCCAAAACGATAGACGGACATTGACGGTCGATGTCCAAGCTCAACCGCTCGAAGGTGATCAGGTTCGCGCATTCTTAAAGACCGCTGGTGATTCATTCTTCGCTGTCAAGGTCGTCCGAATGATCGGGACGGAGGCAATCCTCGCCGAGCCTCTCCCGCGTGAGATCGACTTGTCGACCTCGGCGTCTCTTGAGTTCGCATTGTGGACCTACACCGCGCCGCTCGCGACGGTGACCTCGGTCAGCGGAACCTATCCATATGAAATCAGCTATGATTCAGACCTCGGCTCGGATGATATTAAGAGACTAGAGAAGGGCGTCATCAAGGTCACCCCTCGCCCCTTCAATACTGGCCTCGATCATGATGAGCTCGTCGCGACTATGCCGGCCCTAGCCGATAAGATCCCGCGCCGCCAAGATTCATTCGCTCCACAGATCAAAGCGGCTCTCGACGAGATCGCTCTAGTGATCCGAGATAATGTCATTCCTCAAGACGCGACCGAAGACGAGGTCTTCAACGTCGACGCCTTCAAGCTCGCCCATGCTTACTGTACAGCGGCTCGAATATATGAGGCATCTCTTCAACTCGATGTCGCTTCATCGATGAGAGATCGATGTGATGAGCTTATGCATCTCGCCCTTCGATCCGTCGCCCTCGATCTCGATGGGGATGGAGTGGTCGATTCGGGAGAGCTTAATTTAAGAGAGACGGGCGGGAGCTCCCGAGATCTCAGGGCCTCATGGAGCGGATACAATAAAACAGATTACGATAAGACCTTCGTCCCAGTCCGAGCGATGAGGCATTAATCATGGGCGCGACCTTTAAGACCGACATCCCGAAGAGTCTTTGGACGGCTCAAGATAGCCAGATGATCGGCCTCAATACAGTCGCCTCGATTAAGCTGAGGACGTCGAAGGGGATCAGCTCCGAGGGAATCGGCTTTAAAAAGTACTCAGCCAAACCGATCTATGTCTCGAAGCGAGGAGCCCGACTTGCGCCAAAGGGCGGGCGCCCATCGAGGACGGGCCGATCTATATTTTATCAAGGCGGCTATGCCGAATATAAAGCCAAATCAAAGAGGGTCAAAGAGGCGCCGGTCGATCTCATCTTGAGCGGGATCTTGATGAACAATCTTGTTCTTCAATATGCCGACCGGCACCGCTTCATTATCGGGCTCACTAAACACGTTCAATACTATGGCTATCACGTCAACGCGGTCCGACCCTTTATCGGACTCACTCCCGATGATGTCAAGATCATCACCGAGGCGGTCCAATACGATATAAGAGAGCGCCTTAAATGAGCCAAGGTATCATCGCGTCTCTCTCTCAGCTTCGCTCGATGGTCGAAGGCATCACGCCCAAGACCGATCCCCATCACGGCTTTGTAGGCATCGAGACGGGCGACGGACAGACCGCGAGCTTAAGCGATCGATACCTCCAGACCCGGCTCTTTATGTTCGAGGTGATTGGGTTCGCCACCGACGACGGGCAAGCGGGATTAAGCGGGCGGAAGCGGGCGGCGATCAATCTCCAAGTCCGTTATGATGTCCCTCAATCGATCGGCTTTCTTCAGCTCATGATGAGTGAAGATGCTAGTAAATTAATCGACACACTGAAGGGGCCGAACTATGTTCTAGGAACCTCGGGCATAGTGTCACTCATTCCAGGCTCGCCAACGGGCGCGCCGATCCTCGACGAGGGCGGTGACCCGGTCGCCTTCCTTCTCAATCTCCCCTTTGAACTCTTATATTTGGAGGCTTAAATGGCTGTTACTCATAGATCTCTATCCGTCGCGATCGAGTCATCATTCGGCTCGCTCGACGCAACGACCGGCCTCCCCTCAACCTCGGGCCTGACCTACATCTCGATCCCTTGTGAGCGCGATCCTATTGTCATTTATGGCGATGTCGTAGCGAGTGAGAGAACCGACGCGAGAGATGGCGCCTTCGGTGTCCCCGCCGAGCCTGATACAGTATGGGCGAGCGGGTCAAGAGTGAGAAGAAGGACTGGGTCGATCGAGTGTCGAGTCGACTTGACGACCATCGGCACCGCCGCGAATACTTATGATGCGAATTATCTCGGCTATCTCCTCGGCGCGGGTCTACTCTCGAAGACTCCATCGCAGACCCTCGACAATGTTAGCGCCATCGCAAGCGTGAACAAATACACACCGACAAGCGCGCCGGCCGTCGCCGACATCGGGACGCTTATCGGCGCCGACTTGGCGGGCCGCGCTGAATATAGCGCCATAACTGACAATGATGTCGGCGGTGATGTGACAATCTCGCCCGCGTTGAGTGCAAACTTTACGGGCTCGCCAACGATTCGACATCTGCAAACTTGGTACCCCGGCACAAGAGATCGAAGCGGGACTAAGACCCATTCGGTCGCCTTCCAGGTCAACGGCGTTGACTTCAAGACTGATGGCTTTGGGTGCGTCCTAGAATCGATCTCGATCTCACTCGACAGCGGGCGACTCATGGCCGATCTCGTCTATCAAGCGGCGATCATTCAGGACGATCACGCGGCGGCCACCGGTCCCGTTGAGCCTAGCTACAACACCGGAGCGCCGGCCTTCTTCAGAGGTGCTTATGTTGTCGTTAGTTCGACAGCTCCGAGCTCGCTCACGGATCCCGTGGCGGGCGACACTCTCGCGAGGACGGGCCTTGATTGTGAAGACTTCAGCTTCACCATGACAAATACCCTCACCCCGCAGGGTCACTCTAACTCGATCTTAGCCATGGGCGGGATGGAGATCAGTGACATCGATGTCGAGCTCACCTTGACTCTCTCGGCGCCCAATACGTCACTCGATCAAGATTATTTTAATCGACAGCTTCGACAAGTCCTCGTCGGCACTGGCCCGGTAGGTGATGGCCTCGGGTGCGCGATCATGATCCCTTGTGCTTATCTCAATAATGACCCATCGAAATATGAAGTCGGCGGCAATGATATTGTAAGACAGACTTTGACTTATAAGCAGAGTCGATATAATGGCGACTTCTCAACGGCCGCGTATGACTCCAACGCGGGCAACTCCTTCCTACGAATCGGCCTGGGGATCTAATCAATGGCGCTTAACTTCTTGCCCTCTTCAGAGATGACCCTCGATGTCGTCGCCACTTGCGACCCTTCGGTGATCTGTTCAGATGATCAGAGATCGGCTTATCTGTCATCGGCTTCGCTCGATGATCTTGAGTCGACCGAGGGCGCAACGGTCTTCACGATCAAGGCGTTGAGTTCAAGGGAGAGGGAAGAGGGCGAGGTCCGAGCGGGCGCCTACACTCGGTCCGAGCTCGGGCGCGTCCTTTGGGCGTCATCGCCCGATGAGATAGAAGATAAAGCTCGATGGCATCATGAGCTCGAAGAAGATGAGCGCCGAGCTTATGGCGAGTACCAAGGCTACATTCAAAGAGTCTATATAGAGATGATCAAGTCGAGCTTAATTAAGATCGACGGAGAGGCCGCATCATGGGAAACGATCGACAATATCCGCCCCGACTCTTACAGATTACAAGTCATCTCCGAGTTAGTGATTCATATTCAGCGGTCAAGCCTTCTAGGCCCGCGCCCAAAATAGCCCTGGCCTCATCTGTTTGGGTCGCCAACAGTCGGGGCCGATCATGGTCATGTGATCAGTGCAAAGACGGCCCGAGCTTGAGGCGATCGCGGGGCAACTGTGGAGGGTCATTTAAATCGACTCTCCCTCAATCGATGATCGATGAGGACGGCTCTCGCTATGTCCCAGGCTATCGAGTCGCGCCGAACTGTGGTTTAGATTATGGCGACTATAAAATCAAACATTGCCCAATCTCAGATATAAACAGACTCGCCTCGATCATCACGACATATCACCGACACCGCCGAGGGACGTCTAAGATCTCCGACGTTTATCCCTCGCCCTCATGTGCTATGATCGACGCCATCGACACCCTCCACGCTCACACCGAGGCGATGATCGATCGGCAGCGCGAGCAAAGTTTAAAGGAGGTGCGTGATGGCTAAAGGTGGAAAGGTCGAGATCGAGGTCGAATTAACAGGCGTCCAAGAGTCCGAGAAGGAACTCGCCGGTCTAGCCGACAACGGCGCCGCCGTCGGTGAGACATTCACTTCGATGGGTGACGCCGTCTCATCCTTTGGCGGTGAAGCAAACGAAGCCCTCGGGTCGGTCGGAGGCGCGGCGGGGGACGCGGTCGGCGCGTTCATGGAGCTGGGCGGGGCGGTCAAGGAGGGCGGCTTGAGCTTCGCTGCTTTAGCCGGTCCAATCGGGATCGCCATCGCCGGCGTCTATGCTTTGGTTCAAGCGTTCCGGGAGTATAGCGACGAAGTCAACGGGGTCACCGCCGCGGGCGAGGCTTATCTCGCCTCTCTCGGTGAGCTGACAAGCGCAGTCGAGGAGCTCGCCGCCGCCGGTGTAAACCTTAATGATGCCGACGTTCAACGCCTGCACAATATGAGCCTCGCAGCCAAGCTCAAGATTGAAGGGGCTCAACTCGACAAAGAGCGCCAAGTCAAGGAGGTTAAGGAGTTATTCAGGCTCAAAAACTTTATTAAAGATCAAGAGAAGCGCCATCGGTCAAACCTAAAGATCGCCAAAGAGCGAGCGACCGAGGCCAGAGTAAGCCAAATATATGACGCCCTGGCGCTTCGTAATCTTGAGAAGATCAATAAAGCTAAAGAGGAGCAGGTCAAGCTAGAGGCAAAAGTCAAAGCGCGCATGATCGAGAGCAACCATGAGCTCGCCGAAGGGGTCAGGCTCTTTAAGGAATTTGAAGAGACCAAGGAGGAGATGCTCGAACGGGGAACCGACGCGGTAAAGAAGCGCCTATCAGATGAACACGCTTTACGCTTAGATCTTCAAGCGTCGGTCATCGGGATGCAAAAGGATGGGCTGAAAAAACAGATTGAGCTTGAAGAGATCGCATATGAGAAGCGGGTCAAGGACATTCGCGACCGAGAGCTTGAGGATACAAAGCTAACGAACGAGGCGGTAAACACCGCTTGGGCGGTACATCTAAGCAATATCGAGAAGCTGACCAAGGCCGACCAAGACAAGCGCCGAGAGCGACACAAGAAGCGAGCCCAAGAGAAGAAGCAACGCGACGCGGCGACGGTGGCGGCAGCTCGTCAAGAGATCATGGAGCTCGACAAGATCGAGCAACTCAAGATTCAACTTAACAAAGATGGAGATGAGCAGATCATCGCCCTCGCGACTCAACGCCATGAGACGCAGCTCAAGCTAGCGAAGGACAACGCTCGAAAGACCGAGCAAGCAAACCTAGAGCATCAGCTAGTGATGCGTCGAATCGAAGAGCGGGCAGAGAATGATAAGAGGGCGGCGCAAAAAGATCAACTTGACTTCGAGTTTTCAACTCGACAATTCAACGCCGAGCAGATCGCAGATGAGACGCAACGAGAGCTTGAGCTTCTTCATCTAAGATATGAGAAGGAGTTCGCTCTAGCCGAGGGGAATAAAGAGAGGCAAGCCGAACTAGGGCGGCGATATGCAATCGAGGACGCACAGATCCAGAGCCAAGCAATCGATGCTCAAATCGCAAAGATCGGGGAGCTTACTACAGCATACGCGGGCGGGTTCGCCGAGGCTGCGATCGGGGCTCTCTTCTTTGGCGAATCATTCCAAGAAGCGACAGCGCAGATCTTAATGAGTCTCTCAAAGCAATTCGCGGTTCAAGCCCTCGGCAAGACTGCCGAAGGGGTCGCCGCGTTATTCCTTGACCCGGCCGCCGCTACAGGCTTCTTTAAGTCGGCCGCGATCTTTAGCGCCGCAGCTCTCGCCGCCGGTGGAGCCTCGGCCGCTCTCGGTGGTGGTGGCGGTGGTGGTGGAAGCGCCTCGGCGAGTCCGAGCGGATCACCTCAAGAGGCGCCTCAACCCGACCGCGAGAGGGCCGAGGAAGTCGGTCAGGTCTTTAATATAAACTTTGGAGGCGCGGTCATTTACGATACCAAACAAGCGGCCGAGCAAGCTCTAGCCGATCGGGTCGCGTCGGTGATGTCGACTCCCCGCCGTGGTCAGTATAGGAGTGCTCGCTAATGCCTTGGAATAACCCCTCTCCAAACTTCGCTCTACTCTCAAGTTTCGACGCGAGATCATGGGACAATACCCAGGTCTTCAATCGAGGCGGGACCGGTGTCACCCTTCCAAACTTTACGACGGGCGAGGGGATCTATGAGGATGCGATTAGCTTTTTAAATGGCCGAGGATCGAAGAGCGCGCAGTCGGCGACGACATCGATCCAGACCTTATCGAGCTTCGGGACCGCTTGGAGTGTCGCGCTCACTTCGGCGGATCGAATAGAGATCACCGCCGATGTAGACTTTACGGTGACATCAACCGGCGCCGTTGACGCTCTCGGATTATCAAGCGGGACGACAACGCCATCGGGGGGCGACTATGTCTTGACAGCTCCCCACGAATGGACGAGAGGAGGCTTTAATTTAAGAGCCGCATCAAACACCGTCTATCGATTCGATGAGGTCGGGGGCGCGGGGTCGTTCACTTGGCCGGCCGGTTCATTAGGGATTCAGGATGTCATTATCTTCTTGAGGCGCCGAGGGCTTGAGAGTGACCTTGATGACATTGACGCATCAACGAATCTTGAGGCGCTCGACATCGCGGCGCAATCGTCGGATTTAATTCGATGGCTCATTAATGATGAAGGTCATGTCGAGTGTCACTATCTCTCATCTGTTAATGACATCACTTGGAACTCTGCAACCTTTAGGGATCGCCTCGGATTCAGCGGATCAGAGACCCCGATCACAAGAGGAGGCAACGAGATACTCGTCGCCGATCACCCTCTCCCGGGCGCGCTCTTTCCCTCTCGTCCTTATCAGTCCCATTACCTAAAAACATCAACGGTCTCTCAGTCTCGCCGCAAGATCGCGGGCGGGTATACTTCTAATTTTATTGGGTCTTATATCACCTCAGTCTTACTCTTCGACCTCGATGCTCTTCTCGATGTCAGAGATCTCTATCGACACTTCACAAATCACTTTGTCCAATACATCCCGAGTGGTGAGAGGGTCAATTTCTACCAAGGATGGGGTGACTCGCGACGCGCTCTCATCACCGCGTCTATCGACGCATCACAGGCGGCCTATACTCTTCTGTACACATCCGAAGACAACGGCGATCAAGGGCGAGTGAGGGCGAGCAATATCACAAATGATGTGAGCCTCTCTTATCCAAATAGATTGCGCCGTCGCGTCCCCGTTCGCATCGAGCTTGAGCACCTATGAGCAACTCTTATACATCACCGCCAACGCTCGCCGACCCGGCGACGGTGACCTCGGGGCAACCGATCACCGAGCTCGCCCCGTCAAGGATGGGCGATCTCCAAAACTACATCGCGGCGGTGGGTGGATGTACTAATTTAATAAATCAGTGTTGGGATAATGGGGTCTTCGCTTCGAGCTCGGCGACACAAGTCAACGTCTTAAGATATAGAGCGCCGGCGATAAGTCGAGCGCATCTAGTATTAAAGGTTTATATCGTCGCTAAAGCGTTCACCGCGGCGGGGTCAATAGAGATCGAGGCGACCGATGGAACGTCGACGCTATATAATAATGTCGCTTGTCCTACAGGTCTTCAAACCTTGACCTTTACCCTTACCTTCCCCGGTGTGGCTCTCGCTTCGGACATGATCGACCTCGAGGTTGACATCATAAACGGGTCGGGCGGGTCGATGGAGATCAGGACGATTATGGCCGAATGGTCGGCGGTCGCCTCGCCGATCACTCTATTGATGGTGAGCGGGGCAGATACATATAAGCCGATGGGGATCAATAGACTCTCGACCCCTCTCCCTCTCTCTTCAAGATTCGGTGTTAATACGCTCACCAATATCTCGATGATGAGGAAGCGGGCGCGGGTATTTCTATCATGGGCGGGATGCCTTAATCTCGCGGCGACAAGCCAAAGCTCGAAGGGGATCGGGATCGGTGACATACCGATCTTATTCTCTGACATATTCATCCCCGACGGGGTCCGAGATGACGATGATCTCAAGATCTACGCCGAGATCTACGTCGAGCAAGCGACCGTCCCCGACCCGATGACAGTCTTGATTATGGGGAATAGAATTGAGATCTCATCGAACGGATGGAGTCAGCATGAGCTTGATTTAAATCCCGAGCCGATCGCCTCCTCGCGTCGCTATGGTCTCCCGATGTATCGGGTAGGCTTCGATGATGTCCCTGTCAATCAATCGAACCTCGACAAGCTCTCGACTCAAGCAGCTCGAAGCGGGACCGGCGCGATCGTTACAAGTTTGACGATATGGGGGGGGTGTTGATGTTAATCCCTACAGCGTACTCGACCTTACCTTCTCCTGAAGCCTGTTATAACGGGGTCGCTTTAATGGGCGGCGTTCAAGCTCAGATGGCTTCGAGTCTAGCCCAGCTCAGTCATGCGAAGTTTCGAGGTCACGCTCGCTACTGGGTCGGCGTCAATAACGGATCGGATGGATCGGGCGCGTATCGATCAGCGGTGAGGACGCGAGGGTTGACGACCTCCAAGACCTCGGCGGACTATTCCTTCTTCTACAGGACAACACCGATTACCGAGTGGATTGTCATCAGCCTGACTCATATCCCGTATTATCAAAACGATGGGTATGTCGACGTGATTCTAAAAGACATGAGCTTGACGACCCTCGATCATGGCGTTCGATTCATCGCATCGACTGGAGGGCTCCCGGTCATCGAAGCGAGATCAGCCAAACCGGTGACGAGCTCCACAGGTCCAGGTACACCGGCGCAAAGATCAGCCGCGCCGACCAACGTCTCTCCATCGATTACGCTTAGGCCCCTTTACGTCCCTCTCGCTAATCGAGGCGAGCTCTTGAGGATCGAGGCATCGACTCTTTATATCTCACTTCGAGGGCTTGAGGCGTTCGATCTTTATCAAGCGAGCGTGACCCCATGAGCATATCCGATCAACATGGTCGACGCGTATTCGCTCTTGAAATCGCGGGGTGTACGACTCGCTACTATTCGCATGAAGCGCCAACAGGATCGAACCTCGACACCGACATCGCGGCCTCGATTCCTTACGTTGATTATCAAGCGATCAGCTCAATGAGCGCATACTCGGCAGACCTCGACCCAGCCGGCGGGATCGCCAACTATGGCGCCCTTACGATCTCTCTTAATGTCGACTCAAGGCGAGGATCACTCAACGATCCTCATGTCGTCCTCGGTCGATGTGGCCCTCGGTCGACTGACATCTTGACGGCTCAAATCGTCGAAGATCTCCCGCGTGATACAACGATGACTCTTGACGTTGATCAAGATTTAACTTCGCTGACATACCCTCGCTTGATGCATATCGGCGCCGAGAGTATCTATATCCTCAACGCGACCGCGACAACAATCAACGTATGGGCTCGGGCGGTCGGTAACACTCCAAATCAAGCGCACATTATCACGCTCGATGGGACGAACGTCCCCGAGGTCTCATCTGAGATCATGACGTTCCGAGGTCGAAGGGCGATACTGTATGGAGCTCGCCAACGGCCCGACGGATCGGTCTCGGACTATGTCCAAATCTTAAACGGCATCATCGAAGCCTCACCGAAGATCGAGAGCGGCGAATCGATCTCGATCTCTCTTGTCCCGCTGACCGCTCTCATCGATAATGAAGTGAGTCAAAAGGATTACGTCGGAAGTCTTAAGCAGGGGTATCATTACTTCGACGGGACGAACGCAAGCGCGATCGAATACGCCGAGTTAATCAATCCTAAATCTTATCAAGTCCCTTATGGTGAATTGAATCTCCCCAGCGCCTCGACCTTCCATCTCATCGGCGAGCGAATCACCGAACAGTTTGACGTCACATTAAGCGATGGGGGTGATGAGGATGACGGCGGGCCTCACCCTCGATACCCTAAGATCAGGAATCGGACCACGACGATCTATCCTTCTTCATTGACATATGCGGCGGGTACAGATCAAACCGAGGTCGTCGCGAACGGCACATTGTCGACAGGATGGGCGGGCTCTGGATACCTCAACTTTTTACCCCGAGACTTTACTCGCGATGCTCAAGCTGAGATTAAGATTATCCCTCTTGTCAGTAACATCAATGATGGAGTCGGTGAGCTCAAGACGTGGCCCGACTGTATCAATGAGCAGCTCGCCGCTCATGGTCCGACGGTCCACACTGGGATAAGCGGTGGCGTTCTATCTTGGCGGATCTCAACGGGCGAGACGGATCAAGTCATCGTCTCGAACCTCACGCCGATCGATCAAAGCCCGAACGCGTTGATCCTCTTTAGTTCCGCCCGTCGGCTCGAAGAGTACACGACAAGAGACACCCCAGCTCTCTATGATGAGACTTCCTACGATTGGTTTAGATGGACAAGCGAGGGATCTTTCCCCGTCGGCGTTGACGCTTGGCGCCTAAGCTATCCGATCGACTTATGGAGTGAAGACTTCCCAGCGGTACCCGAGGAGCTCGCCGACGGATCAGAGAGCGGGCCTCAAGCGATCCGATCCTTCGCCTCTCCGATTGGCGCGGTCGCGACTCAAGCAAGCCACCAGATCAACGCCATCGCCTCGGCGTTCTATCAATATCAAGAGGGTCGGCTCTTGGTCGAAGCATCGATGGGGCTCCCCTCTTCAGCGACCGCAAATAGATACTATGACATCGAGGTCCATTATATAGATCGGTCATCGGATGAAGAGCGCAAGGGGTACCTAAGCGCAACTCATGAGACGCAAGCTCTCGATGGCGCCGTCCTCATCGGATATTATATTCACCTCAACTGGAGATCGGACAATATCAGCTTTGGCGATTGGCCAGGTCAAGAGAGGGTTCGACTAGTCAGGGCGGCGCGCTTCATCAATGAATCGCCAGGTGAACTCTTACTTAAACTCCTTGAGAGTGGAGGCGGTGAGCTCGTCAACGGTGCCTATGATGTCTTGACGATCGGCCTTAATATCCCCTCATCACATATCGATGAATCTAGCTTCTTGAATTATAGTGCTCAAGGGCAAGTCTTCAGCGGATCTCTAAGCGCCGATGGAGTGTCATTGAGAGAAGTCATCGAGCCGATTCTACAATCGATGGGCGCTGCTATCGTCATGAAGAGAGACAGCGTCACCGGCATCTCAAAGATTGCGCTCGTCCCTCTCGCCTTCGATCGCAAGCGGTCGGCGGTCACTGAGATCGAGGAGGGCGATTGGCTCACTGATCCGCCGCCGACCTGGGACGCTTATGAGGACATCATCACCCAGATCGAGATTAAATATAATTACGACAATCAAGAAGAGAAGTTTCTAGGCTCGGCGACCTACAATAATCAAGAGGCCATCAATCGTTACGATGGCGAGAAGCGCAAGATCTCGCTTGACTTATACGGTGTATCCTCTGATCAATTCGGGAGTGGTACAGGTGATCCATATAATCATTTTCTCCCGATGGTCGCCCGTCTATTCCAGATCTTGTCGAATCCTCTTCGAGTATGGCGCGGGTCGATCGGGTCGGGTCCATCCATCTATCTTGACCTCGGCTCATACGCTGTCGTCAATTCCCCATTACTCAAAGGGTATGGCGTCGACTATGGCGTGATCAATGGCGTCGGAATGATTCGCTCAATACGTCAAGAGCTCATGGGGGAAGGGTGTCAGTTAGAGATTATCTCAACGGGCCTTGAGGCTGTCGCTTGGAATGCATCCGCGAACGTGATCAATGTCCCGAATGTTCAGCAAGTCGAAGTCAGCGCGAGTCACTTCGGAGCCGATGACATAAGCGCATTCTCAAAGAGCGATGTCGTTGACTTCCTTCCTGTTTATGATGAAGACAGCGCGATCACTGGCCTCGTCATTTCAGCGATCACAGGTCAGACAATCACGTTTACCGCGCCTCATGGCATCACTGCTCTCGGGACTATAGAGTCGACGACATACGCGAGCGCGGTCGGCGATCTAAAACTCGATGGATATCTCGCTTCCACCGCGTCCCCTCCTCTGATAAACTCAACAAAAGCACAGGTTTACTCATGACTAAAAAAGAACTACTTGCTCAACTCGAAGAACAAAACGAGATCAATCGTCGTCTTCAAAGGGCGGTTAATCAGATGAGCTTAGACACCCCCGAGGTCACGATCTCAAGCGCGAGGTCTTTGATCAGAGCCTACCCGACCGACCACAGCCGACAAGCGATCAAGCGCGCTCTCGCCCAATGGGGGCTTGATGTCACCGAACCGGAGGCGGGAGGAGACTTCAATCCGATTAATGCCTATATTAAGTCGATGGATGGGATCGGGTGGACCTGGGAAGATGACTATGTGCGCAATGGTCAATTCGCCTGGTGCGGCGCGTTCGCCGCGTTCGCTTATGGCCCCAGGTTTAGCCTTGGGATTCGTAAGAAGATCATGCCGAGCTGCTATAGACTGATGGCGAATTGGGCGAGCACCCCTCGACATCGAGACCCCGACGAGATCATGACCGGCGACGTCGTCGTCGTCTGGACAAGTGGCAAACAGACACCCGCCCAAGGTAATCACATAACTCTAGCCCTCACGTCTCCCGACGATGACGGCAGCTTCGATACCATCGAGGGCAACGCCAAGGGCAACGGCCCCGACGGGCGATGGCGCGAGGGCGTATCGACTCGGACTCGGAATATAAAAGACGTCGCTCACGTCTATCGACCCTTGAGCGAAGACTTCTCATGAGTGATAAATCAACCCCGTCAACGCTCGACAAGGTCGGAGGTCGAAAGGCGGCGGCGTTCTATGCCTCGCTCGCCTCGATTCTTCTCCTTGCTCTTTTGGGCAAAGCGACGACTGAGATCATGGGGTTGATTGACACTCTCTTCTTGGCCTACGTCAGCGCGAACGTAGTCGCCAAAGCCAAAGCGCCTAAACCTGAAAAAAAAACGGAGACCCCATGAGTAAACTCGGAGTTCAAGATCCCATCACCGCCGGCCAGTTGACCGGTGCCTACAACGCCAGCGCGGTCGCCGATACTGATTGGCATACCCTCACCGCCACAGACTTCTATGACCCGACCGATGGGGCTCAAGTCCCCGCGGGTTCGACCTTCGCCTTCGTCGGCGCGGTGAGTTCTAACGAGACCTTAATCAGTTATATTAAATTGAGGGCTAGAATAGGCGCGGGCGATGGGGTCACCAACACCGACGGCGTCACCCCGGTCCTTCGAGACTATTCTATCGACTCGGCAGCTCTCGGAAGCGGGTCAACGATCACCTCGATCGCGTACAAGAAAGCGAACGGCGGCGACTCGTTTATCATCTATGCCGGCTTCAACCGATAGGAGTCAATTATGAGTATTAAATTTAAAGGGCAGATTGTCTCAGGCGGTGGTGGTGGTGGAGCCGTCTCATCGGTAAATGGCCAGACCGGCGCGGTCAATATCTACGCCGACGACTCGACCCTTAACATCGACGGGGCGGCCCTCACCCTCACCGGGACGGGCGCGACTTCGACCCTTAACGTCGACGTCGGGACGACCGCAAACAAGGTCGTCCAGCTCGACGGAACGGCGAAGCTCCCCGCCGTCGACGGGTCTCAACTAACAAACCTCCCTTCGGCTTTGGTGAGCTCGGTCAATACGGCCACCGGCGCGGTCGTCCTCGACACAGACGACATCGCCGAGGGGGCGGCGAACCTGTATTATACTGATGGGCGGGTAGACACGGAAGTCGCGACTCTCCCGATGTCGACGCTCTCCGATGTCGCGTATACAGCCGGCGCGGGCATCGATAACTATGTCCTAACTTATGATCACTCCTCGACTTCATGGGGAGCTGAGGCGGCCGCCGGTGGGGGTGCAGTCTCATCAGTCAACGGCGCCACCGGCGCGGTCAATATCTACGCCGATGACTCGACCCTTAACATCGACGGGACGGCCCTAGTCCTAACCGGAACGGGCGCGACCTCGACCCTTAATGTCGACGTCGGGACGGCGGCGAACAAGATTGTCCAGCTCGACGGCTCGGCCAAACTCCCCGCCGTCGATGGGTCTCAACTGACAAACCTCCCCTCAGCCTTGGTGAGCTCGGTCAACGGCGCCACCGGCGCGGTCAACATCTACGCCGATGACTCGACGCTTAACATCGACGGGACCGCTCTAGTCCTAACTGGGACTGGCGCGACTTCGACCCTCAACGTCGATGTAGGGACGGCAGCGAACAAGATCGTCCAGCTCGACGGGACGGCCAAACTCCCCGCCGTCGATGGGTCTCAACTGACAAACCTCCCCTCAGCCTTGGTGAGCTCGGTCAACGGCGCCACCGGCGCAGTCAACATCTACGCCGATGACTCGACCCTTAACATCGACGGGACCGCTCTAGTTTTAACCGGGACCGGTGCAACTTCGACCCTCAACGTCGATGTAGGGACGGCAGCGAACAAGATCGTCCAGCTCGACGGGACGGCGAAGCTCCCCGCCGTCGATGGGTCTCAACTGACGAACCTCCCCTCGGCTTTGGTGACAAGCGTCAACACTGCCACCGGCGCAGTTGTCCTCGACACAGACGACATCGCCGAGGGGGCGGCGAACCTTTACTTTACGACGGGCCGAGTTGACACTCAGGTCGCGACCCTCCCGATGTCAACGCTCTCCGATGTCGCGTATACAGCCGGCGCGGGTATCGATAACTATGTTTTAACTTATGATCACTCCTCGACTTCATGGGGAGCGGAAGCGGCCGCCGGTGGTGGTGGGTCTCGTCCGACGGTGACGGCGCTCACCGCGACCCCTTACACAATCGGGACAACCGACAGCGCAATCGGAGCGAGTGAACTTGAGCGCGCGTATTTATGCTCATCAAGCGCGGCGACGGTGAACCTGCCGACAGCAGTCGGGTTGAGCGGGGTCAAGCTACAGATCAAGAATCTCCTCGCGACGACGATCACGATCGACCCCGACGGGACAGAGCAGATTGATCTTGGCGGCGCTGGCGTAGCGTTCACCCTGACCGTGCAGTATTCAAGCGTGACGCTCATGAGTGATAACTCGAACTGGTATGTAGTCTAATGAGTTATGTCCCATATTTAAAATCGTTTGAAGTCGGTCTAGCGGATCTATCGATCGCGGCATATACAGCGAGCGCAGTATTTCAACTCGCGAACGCGACTGGAAATCTCACCCTATCAATCGCCTCGGGCGTCATCACACTGCCACCGGGTCGCTATATGTTAGAGGGCTATCCCTATGTGGACATTGCGACGACATCTGATCAGATCACTTTCATCTGGCAATCGGACGCGGGCGGCCCGTATGCTGACATCGGCATAGAGGGACAAATACAGGTCGAAGGTGACACGATCGGGGAGCGCGACGTCGCCCTCGCTGTCGTTGACTCGGCCGCTAGTGTCAACGTCAAATTAATAGTTAGAGCGATAACGAGCACCGGCACACCGACCGACGCCGGCGGTTGTATCGTGGTCTGGAGAGAATCATGAGTTATCTATCTAGTCAGCGGATCCCCGCGATGGGCTATATTCAAGCGACCGCAGTATCTGGAATCAGCCCAACAGTAGTCAACTTTGACATCCCAAACGATATGCAGACGGGGACTACAGCGACCACGGATCTATTGCATGATTCTATAGTGATCATGAGGTTGTCGCGATCTAATGATGGAGTTAATTCGCGCTCGACGGCATACGCGCCGGTGTCAGGTGCAGACCTCCGCTACAGAGGAAGAATCCCATCGGAGGTCACGAACTATATGCAAGCGAGTGAGGACGCGTTTACATTTGGGGACAGCGTTAGGGCCACAGGCTACGGGAATCTCGGTACAGGAAACATCGACTTTACCGACCATTCGCACTGCAGGATATGGAGGTCAGTATGAGCTATTTCCCAATGGCCCTCGGGAAGTCATCTTTGTTTATTTTAAATAATGTTGAGAATCAGAATGTCTCTTCGACATCATATGCAGATCTCCCGATCGCAGCGAGCTACACCACGATCATTGATTCGCTCAGTATGACTCTAACTGTGGATACCGTAGCGGATCGTGTGACCCTGCCAGCGGGAAAGTTTTTTCTAGACGGTCGGCTGACTGCAATGAAGGCATCTATAGCCACATGGGGAGTAGAATACACGTGGTACTCTTGGGACGGCGCGACAAGGACAGATCTAGGCTGTGAGGGTCGCGAGGTCGGCGCATTAGCAATCGGAGACCCTGCAAAAAATGAACACGCCAGAGCATATATTGAGAGCGATGGAACGGCGGTAATCGGAATGAGAGTAAAAACAATTAATGCGTCTAGTGTTGAGGTCAATGATACTCAGTATCAGGCCTATAGCGGCCAGGGTCGCTTAATGATTTGGGGGCTCGCATGATCCAGCTGGCCCAACTCATCAATCCCGAATCGATCAAATACATCGCCCTCGGATTCGTCGCGCTCACCGTCGGCGCCCTCGGCTACAGTGTCGGCTATGATCGCGCCCATGTCCCGAAATCTGAGATGTGCGCCGAGGAGCTCATCGGCCTCGTCCAAGAGCGGGAGAAGTTTATCTCTTGCGATGTCGATCGCCAAGCGGCGGCGATGAGAGGCATCGCGGATTGTACTTTTGAAAAGTGTCAGCCGCTTTGCGTCGGCGCGGTGAAGAAGGCGGTCGAAGATTATATCGCTCTAGAAAAGGAGATTGTGTGCTCACCCATACGTTAATCCTACACTTCTTTTTATTCGTTCACTCGCCCGCCGTTGAGATACGAATCCCCGGCGGAAAGATCATTGGCCGACCCGTCCCGGCGGGAATGCTATTGCAAGAGCGCGGGGTCTTCTTGCGACCTCAAGATTTCGTAGTCGTCAAAGGTCTCGTCGAGTCATCTCAAGCTGTCTGTGATTACGTCATCCAAGAGGCGGCGATCCAGACTGAGGAAGCATTGAGGGCGGCTCACCAAGAATGCGAGACGACTCAATACGACTCGCAAACATTGATCGAGCTCTTGACCGCCCAGAGTGAAGATCTTAAAATTAAATTAGCCGAGAGTCGAACCAACACCCAGATCGCGAAGTATGTCGCCATCGGTCTTGGCGCGGTCGCCCTCGGTACATCAGCCTATTTAATAGCGAGGTAAGAGGTAAACATGACAATCGACGGCAACACGATGATTTCTATCACTACGATCGTCGCCCTCGGTGGCCTCGCTCTCGACCACTTCAGAGAGAAGGGGCGGGATCGAGAGGAGATGGGGCGGCTCAAGCAGCAAGTCAAGAGCTTAGAGTCGCGGGCCTCGGTCGCTGACAATCGGTTCTCTTCGATAGACGCGCAGTACACAGAGATAAGGGAGCAGCTCGCGAGGCTCGAGGCGATCTTAACTCAGCACTAGAACGGCACCGAGGCCATATCGAGCTGAGGAGTCGCGCCGATGACGACTGATGGAGGTTGAGCGCCCTCGCCATATCGCTTCCAGAGCTCGACGCGTTGAGCTTGAGGCAAGACTTGGAGCGCCATCTCGACTCGCATCTCGGCCTTGGTCATTCTCATCCGTCGGTCATAGTCGCCTGGATCTTTGCGCCAGTGGGGATCATATGCTTCGAGAGCTGCGATGGCGTCCTCTTCGAGAGAGAGAGGATCGGCTTTAGGCTCTGGTCTTGGCTCGGGCTTTGGCTCGGGCCTTGGCGCCGGTGGTCGAGGCTGAGGCTGAGGAGGGCGAGAGGGTTGACGCTCTTCACGCGGCGGGCGCTCACCCTCGACTTGAGCGAAGATGATCTCGTCTCGCTTGGCCTCATCCTTGACCATGACCTCAGCGAGCTCGTCGGGTGAATACGACTGACCGATGATCTCAGGGTAAGCGACTCGAAGGAGCGCGGTGAGACATCGCTTATGTAACATATTCTTTCTCATCGACTTCCAAGCGCGCTGCTTGAGGAGCCCGCGATCGTTGGCGTCTTCGGTCGAGAATGTCCATGTGTGCTCAAAGTCCCATTCGATCTCGTCGGCGCGCTTCGTCGCGATCGTGCAGACCTCATTAGTCAGCTCAACGATTCGGATGTAGGCGCAGATCTTTACCCCGTTCTGATCGATGTATCGACGGACTACACCGGCCATCGCGTCGGCATTGAGGGCGGGCTTCCCAGAGATAACGTATGTATGGGCGAGGGTTACCGCGACGTTATTCTTAAAGAGATGTCCGAAGGTGAGATAGGCTTTGACGTTATCGTTAAAATCGCGGTCATCTTTTGATAGATTGCGAATGATCGAGAGCGTGGAATCGTTTAACATTATAAATCCTTATGCGAAGATTTGATTGTTTAGGCGAGAAGAAGAAGCTCGATAAAGGCGTCTTGATCTTGGCGGGGTTTAGTGGACCATTGATAGACAGTCCAATTATTAAGGAGACGAGCGAAGTCGTCGGGCGATATATTAAGAGCGTCAATCGTCATGTATCCCTTATCAACCATCAGCTCGTCGGCGGCTTGCTCGATGTCCTCTTGGGTGATCACCCCTTGGGCGAGGAGGTCATCGATCTGACACTCGAAGATCCTTTCGAACCGATCGAAGCAATCCCAGAGAGCGCGGATCGTTGTGTAGTTAAGGGGAGATGGAGAGGACATGAAGAGAGGCGCCTCGACTTTCGGCGGACGGATTGAATCGAGCGCCATGCTGATAATGAAGAGTGACGCGAGAACGATGAGCAGAGATGAGATGATCATTGATTAATCCTCTAAGGTTGAGTTGTGGATGAAGTGAGAGGAGCGATAGTTGACGCCGGTCAACTCTGTAGCAGCTCGGGCCAAGTCGGCGGCGACTCGCTTCGAGGGCTTCACTTTTCCGCCCAAGTATTGTGACAGTTGAGAGTTGTGTACCTCAGCGATCTCGGCGAGATGACCGAAGTTATATCGATGAGCTTTTAAGTCGCTCTTCAGCTTCTCTTTGAGTGTCATACCCACACCCCGATCTCTTCATCTTGAACAGCGGCGCTGATCAAGTTGACATGGATGCAAGCGGGACCGTTGCACGCAAAGTAGAAGGTGTCACCGATGATAGAGCAATCGCTGTTATTCTCGCCTTCGCTGTCATAGAGATCGCGGGCAGCTGTCGAGAGCTGGTCAAGGTCAGGGTATTTGATTGCATTGCTCTCGATGAGGGATCGGACGGCGCGCTCGATCTCTCGATCTGAGTGAGCGTTCAAGACTGGGTGAGATGGGATTCGGTTAAACATATTATCTCCGGTGTAAGCTCGATGTCGAGCGGTGATGATGTGACCACATAAGCACGGTCTGCATTCCATGTCAAAAGTTTTTTCACTCCCTATAAAAAAGATTGTCATGTGGACGCGCTTAGTATAGAGTCGGGGGACCAACCATAAGGAGGGACACATGACAGAGAACGACTTAAAGAAGATGATCTATCGATTATCTGATCTAACACCGACCGAGAAGCTAACCTTATTGGTCGCGCTTTCATTCGTCGACTGGGTGAGCTGGGAGGGGACCGCATCGATCAACCAATTCGCGGACGCTCTCGCTACTCAACGCCGAGCTATATCGAGAGCCCTCAAGGGGCTCGCTTCGAAGGGCTATATAGAGAGGTCATCGAGGCGCCTTGGTCGGCAGATGAATACTCGATCAGATATGAAGCTCAACATTGACCGCATCCGAGGTGGTGACAAACAGGTACATAAGGGTGGTGACAAACAGGTACAAAGGGGTGGTGACATAAAGTCGCTAGGTGGTGACAGACAGGTACAAAGGGGTGGTGACATAGTGTCGCTAGGTGGTGACAAACAGGTACATAAGGGTGGTGACATAGTGTCGCTAGGTGGTGACATAAAGTCGCCCTTATATATACAACCTAATAATCAACCTTCTAATCAACCTTCTAATCAACCTATCAATCAACCCAATAATCAACCAACGCGCGCGGAGCTCCCGGTCGCCTTGAGGGATCGATGTTATAAACCTGAGAGGTATATGCCTCCAGATCTACACGATGAGAAGAAGAAGAGGATGCACACTCTCCAAGAGGCCTTCACTCGATGTGGTCTAGGTCAGGAATATAAGATCCGATGGATCCGATGGTGGCAAAATTGGAGGGTCGATAATTACCCATTATGGCATCACATCGATTGGGTCCAATATGACATCGACGTCATCCCGGCGATCGAAGAGATTAAACGAGAACAAGAGGAAGCGAAGAAAGTGAGACACCCGAACCAATGGTAAATCTAAAGGACGCGATTGTGAACAGCGGAATTGAAACGACATTAAGGCGGATCAAAGCCGTCTCTGATCAAAGACGAATCGAGCGCGATGAGCCATCGCCCGAGCTCAAGACTTGGCGCAACCTCAGACCTGATGAGCTTCATCAAGGCTATCTCATCCCGAAGGGCGGATACATCTCGACGATCACCCTCGACTATTGCGGGAGATGTCAGGAAGGGTTCACCTTCAAGAGCGATGGCCGATACAGGACCGCCGCATTCTGCCAAGATTGTGAGATCCCTCGACGGCGCCTCAAGAGAATCGAACAAGCGCAACTCCCGCTTGATGCTCGCGACGCTCACATCGGGATGTATGACTTCGATTCAGCTCATCAAGAGAGCCAAGTCGCCGAGATACTCAGCTATAAGCTCGGCGAAGATATGCCCCCATCTATGCTCATGCATGGATCAAGCGGCAACGGCAAGACGACCCTCCTCTATGCCATCGCAAAAGAACTCGCTTGGCGCGGGATGAGGGTTCGATACACTACCCACACTCGACTCTTCGAAGCTGAGAAAAGATCATGGTCGGGCAAAGATAAGAGCCCGATGGAGTCTTGGCTCGATGGGATCGACGTCCTTCTCTTCGATGAGCTGGGCGGGATCGGTGGCGATGCTCGGGCCTCCGAGTGGTATCGAGATAAAACCAAGGAGATGCTCGGATTGATATATGAGCGATGGACCGCCGGCGAGCTCGCCGTCATCATGACCACAAATCTATCTCCCGCTCAGATCGTCAAGCGCCTCCTCGACAACTCGCAAGCGATGGTCTCCCGACTCAAGAGCATCTTTCCAGATCCCGTCGAGATGGTCGGACATGATCGAAGAGCGAAGCAAGAAAAAACAATTTGGGATATTTGATCTAATGAGATATGATCAGCGGTCTCGTCAGTGATGAACTCATTCGCAAGATAAATCAACGGGCGTAATAGTTTGAGGTCGGTCTAATTCTAGGCCGGCCTCTTCTGTTTTCGGCGCCTCATAGATTGAAAGCCGAAAAGAACAAAGCTCATCTCCCACGCCGGCCAGCTGAACGAGATGAGCTTCTACACCAAACCGAAAGGAGCGCGAACAACCGTTCAGATGATGCCTTAATCTATAGGGATAAATATATCATCTCAGAGCGTCGCGTCAACATAGAGATCGCCTAGCCCTAAAAAAAACCCTCACCCCCATCAACAGGCAATCTTCGGCGCCTCATAAATTGAAAGCCGAAAAGAACAAAGCTCATCTCGCTTAGCTGCCAGGCGGGAGAGATGAGCTTCTACACCAGGCCGAAAG
>PVBE010120614.1_pt1 | contig 24193 bp, 17 predicted proteins | sample 1631181 | NCBI WGS metagenome assembly PVBE01 (sample SAMN08397723, study PRJNA350692) | Marine metagenome, whole genome shotgun sequencing project. | isolation source: water | place: Pacific Ocean | collected 2012-04 | reverse complement strand
CGCGTGGCCCCCGCGGCGGGTGCGGCGCGGTGGGCCGCGCGCTCCGCGGCCCGGGGGGGGGGGGGGGGGGGGGGGGGGGGGCGGGCGACGGCAAGATCACCGGATCCAGCAGCAACGCCTCCTCGATCAGCCCGGGGCACTCGGCGGCCGCCGCCAGGGTGAGCACACCGCCGAAGGAATGACCGATGGCGAGTCGCACCCGATCGCGTCCGGTCGATTCGACGACGCTCGCCAGCGCCGCAGCGTAGTCCGCGGCCAGCCGCGGCCAGCGGTAGGCGTCCGGGTCTTGCCGAGCGGGAACCGGCGTCGAATCGCCATGGCCCCGAGCGTCGAAGGCGATCACTCGAAAACGCTCGCGCAGCCCGGCCGCTACGATCGCGAAGGTGGCGGCGCCAAAGCCGTTGGCATGATGAAATGCGACCAGCTCGCCGTCGCCGCCCCAGTCGAGAAAGGCGAGCTCCACTCCGGTTTCACTGCCAGGCGCCCGTCCGCGCACCACGCCCTCGAGCGTCGGTCTGACCCGCTGCCAGGCTTCGCGCCACTTCACCCAGCTCCTCCCGACTGCGATCGCCAGGCTGCGCCGGCCCCAAACGCCGCGCCAGATCGAGTAGAAGCCCTATGCTCCACGGCGTGAGCAAAGCTTCCCGGGTCCCCGCTCCACATCGATTCGACAGCGCGCTGCGCGAGCGCGCCAGCGGCAGGCTGGCGACCTTCGAACGCCAGGGGCAGCCCGATCCGAGCCTGCGCCCGGCGGCGGTCAGCATCGTCCTCACCGCCAACGAAGCGGGTGAAGCGTGTTTTCTGCTCACGCGTCGCAGCGCCGGATTGCGCCGACATGCCCATCAGTGGGCCTTGCCCGGCGGTCGAGTCGACGAGGGTGAGACGGTCATCGACGCGGCCCTGCGCGAAACCCGCGAAGAGATCGGACTCCGGCTCGAACCCACAGACGTGCTGGGTCTGCTCGACGACTTCGCCACACGCTCCGGGTTTCGGATGACGCCGCTCGTCGTCTGGGCCGAGCCCGGACAGACGCTGCGACCGGACCCCAAGGAAGTCGAACAGCTGCACGTCGTGCCGCTGTCGGAGCTCGAGAAGCCCGAGGTGCCCATCCTGGAAGAAATCCCGGAAAGCGATCGCCCGGTGCTCTCGGTGGCGCTCCTCGACCAGCAAATCTTCACCCCCACGGCGGCCATCCTCTTCCAGTTCCGCGAGGTCGTGCTGGCGGGCCGACATACCCGTGTCGCTCACTACGAACAGCCCCTCTTCGCATGGAAATAGCCGCATGGAAATAGCCGCCCGCAGACAGCGGCGGGGAAGACTCAGCTGGAGGCAACACCGGACCGGGAGCGACACGCTGCGCCGCCTTTCCCCGCACCCGCAGCCTTCGGATGCTCTCCAGTAACGCTAGAACGGAGAAGAATCTGACCGACTAGCATCCCTACTTGATCGAGTCCCCTATATTCATCAACGGCAGCGGCATCTGCGAATTCGAATCCATGAAGAAGAGCTTCGTGGCCGGATCCTCGGCCATCTTCTTCAGTGCCTCCAGCGATTGGAGCTTGATATAGGCGGGATTGTTCGAAACGGCCTTGTTGATCACCTGGATTTCGTAGGCCCGGGCGTCTGCCAGGATCTGAACTCGCTTCGCGTCCTCCTCCGAAGCGCGACGCAAGGCCTCGGCCTGGGCGACCTGCTGCTCCTGCTCGAGCCTCACGCGCTCGAGCTCCGCGCGCTGGCGCTCGACTTCCTGCTCGCGCTCCTTCTTTCGGCCGATCGCTTCGGCCAGCACCGGCGGCAGGTTGATATTTCGCAGCAGCACCTCGTCGACGATCACGCCCTTGTCCGCGACGTAGGCGGCCAATTGTGTTTCCAGCTCGAGGGCGAGTCGATCGCGAATCTCGTCCTGGAAGAGGTCCTCGGCGCGCTCGATCCTCGTGCCGAGTGCGCGAATCAGCGAGCGGCTCTTGGGGATCAGGTGGACCCCGACGATGCGCTCCTTGTCGCCCGTCGAGCGGTAGATCTGCGGCGCGCGAGCGGCGTCGAGCCGCCACTGAATGCTGAGATCGACCCTCGAGAGCAGCTGATCCCGAGTCGGCATCTCGAGCTGCGTAATCTTGAGGGAGTCCTGACGAACATCCATATCGACCCAGCTCAGGAAGGGATTGACGATATTCAAACCCTCCGGATAGGGATTTTCCTGGACCTCTCCGAACAGGATGGCGACGCCGACGTGACCCGCCGGAACCGAATGAAGAAAACGCTGCCCGAACATCAGAATGAGCAGCGCCACGATAGCGATGGTCGCGAGCTTGGGATTCACGGTGCCCTCCTAGTAGCCATTCGAGCCGGACTCTAACACTTCTGAATGCGATGTCTCTGTGTCGTGTCCCCTGACCTCTCTAGACGATGGGTAGACGACGCGTAACGGGTAGATGACGGCTAGACGACGGCCTTGGCGTCCTTCAGTCGTGTGATCTCGGCGGCGTCGAAACCGAAGGCTTCGAGCACCTCCTGCGTGTGCTGACCCGGATGCGACGGCGGCCGGTCGAGCTCGGGCGCCGTGCGGCTGAAACGCGGTGCGGGGGCGGGCTGAACCAGGCCCTGCCGCTCGACGAAGGTCTTTCGGTGCAGGTTGTGCGGATGCTCGGGCGCTTCGGCCATCGACAAGATGGGCGCGAAGCAGATGTCCGTGCCCTCCATGATCGCGCACCACTCATCGCGCGTCTTCTTCTTGAAGAGCGCTGCGAATCGCGGCTTGAGCTCGGGCCACTGGGAGCGGTCATTCTGATCGGGCAACGCCTCGCCCGCGAGCCCGGCCTTCTCGATCAGCTCGGCGTAGAACTGAGGCTCGATCGAGCCGATCGAAACGTATTTGCCATCGGCGGTCTCATAGGCGTCGTAGAAATGTGCGCCGCCATCGAGAATATTCGTACCCCGCTCACCTTCCCACGCGCCCATCGCCTTCAATGCGAAAATGAATCCCATCAGCGTTGCGACCCCATCGACCATCGCCGCATCGACGACCTGGCCCCGACCCGAGGTCGCGCGCTCGACCAGCGCAGAGACGATCCCGAAGGCGAGAAACATGCCGCCGCCTCCGAAGTCGCCGACCAGGTTGAGCGGGGGTGTCGGCGGCTGCCCGAGCCGCCCGATCGGATCGAGGGCGCCAGCCAGGGCGATGTAGTTGATATCGTGGCCGGCCGCATGAGCCATCGGGCCTTCCTGGCCCCAGCCCGTCATGCGGCCGTAGACGAGGCGTGGATTGCGCTGGACACAGACATCCGGACCGAGTCCGAGACGCTCCGTCACGCCGGGTCGAAAGCCCTCGATGAGAACATCGCTCTGTTCCACGAGCTTGAGCAGCGTCTCGACGCCAGCGGGCTGCTTCAGATCGATGGCGATGCTGCGCCGTCCTCGACCCAAAATGTCCAGCGGCGGCTTCGCGGGGTCACCGCCTCGGGCGCTGGCAGCGCGGTCGACTCGCACCACTTCGGCTCCCATGTCCGCCAGCATCATGCCGCAGAAGGGACCCGGTCCGATCCCCGCCAATTCCAGGACCTTCACACCCGCCAGCGGCCCGGTCGCCATCTCTGTGCTCCTCGCTTCTACTTCTCTCGAATTGATTCGAATCCAGCCGCGCGATCCGCGCCGCCGGACGCGCAAGCATACCAATGCTGCCACGGCCGCCCCACGGCCTCGAGCGGCAATCACTCGTACCCGGGGAAGGCAGTCAGAGTCGGCGGAGTCGGCTGCGAGGCTTCGCGGTCGGACCTCGAGCGACTCCCCTTGGCGGCCAGGCTCTGCGAAACTCCTGGGAGCCGGGCTGCAGCCGTGTGTGCTCCAAGCCCCCGCCGCAAGCCGGGATCGGACCGGCCGGCAAGTCAGGAAGTCGAGGCAAGCCTTTGGAGATCGCGATCTGGGGAGCGGGTGCGGTCGGCATCGGACTGGCGAGCGCCCTGGCCGGGCCGGGCCCGCCGATTCGACTGATCGGCCGGGATCCCGTGACGCGGCGCGCGCTGTCGGAGCACGGCATCCAGCGATCGGGTCTGTTCGGCGATCTCCACGTCCCGCCCGAGCGCCTGCGAATCGAATCGGATCCCGCCTGCCTGTCGGCGCAGCCGCCGGAATGGCTGCTGGTCTGTACCAAGGCCTACGCGAGCGTGGAGATCGCGAAAGCCCTCGAAAGCATGGAGGCGCGCCTCTCGGATCGCACGCAAGTGGTGCTGTGCCAGAACGGCTGGGGAAACGAGGCGCCTTTCCTGCCCTTCTGGCCAACCCAGCAGCTCTTCCATGCGCGCATCATCACCGGCTTTCGGCGCCCGCTCCCGGAGCAAGTCGAAATCACCGCCCATGCCTCACCGATCGCCCTGGGCAGCGTGTTCGGAGATCCGATCCAAGGCCTCCGGTGCTTGGCAGAGCGTTTGACTCGGGGCGGGATTCCCGCCGAAACCCGGGACGACATGCAGGGCGTGCTGTGGGCCAAGATGCTCTACAACTGTGCACTCAATCCGCTCGGCGCCTTGACCGACCGGCGCTATGGCGAGCTGGCGGAGCAGCGGGCGACCCGTGCCCTGATAGGCCGCGTCGTGGAGGAGATCTTCGAGGTGCTGTCCCGGGCTGGCTATCGCGTCGCCTGGCCGACGGCCGCCGCCTATCTCGAGACATTCTATACGGAGCTGATTCCGCCGACCGCGGCCCACGAATCCTCGATGCTCGAAGATCTTCGAGCCGGGCGGCCGACCGAAATCGAAGCGCTCTGCGGTGCGGTCGAACGACTCGCCGCAGAGCACGGCCAAGAGACCCCGGTCGTCTCAGCGCTAGCGCAGCTGGTGCGCGCCGCGCAGTCGCGCGAGTGAGTCTGACTCGACGACCCAGCTCAGGCGAAGGCTCTCTCGACGTCGCCCCAATCGAAGCAACGCACCAGAGCGGCCCGCGTCGCGGGCGCCAGATGGGAAACGCCGCGATTCCAGGGGCGATCCATCAACGCCACCGAGACCGCGAAATCTTCGACCAGCCGCACCGCCGTCTCGAGGCTGTCCTCCACCGCAAAGTCGAAGCCGAACTCCCCGATCTCTTCGAATCGCAACGCCGGCAGTCTGTCGCTGTTCCAATCCGGCCGATTCCACTTGTCGAGATGGTGCAGCGACTCGTGGCGTATGCCGTGGGTCTCGAGCCAGCGGAGGGAAGCCGCATTGGTGAGCGGAGGCCGCCCGGTGATCAGGCTGACCCGATCGCCCGCCTCACCCCAGCGATCGAGCACGCTCGCGGCCCCCGCAGCGGGATGAATCGCTTCGATGACCTCGTCCGAGTGCGCGTGGTCCATGAAGGGGCCGAGCTGCTGGGGCTCGAGATCGAAGGACCTGGCCAGATCGAAATGCCGCACGTCGCCGACCTCGACGCGTCGATCGTGAAGCCGCTCGAGGAGATCGATCAGGCTCTCGATCGTCAGCGAGAGCACGTCGTCGATATCGACGTAGATGCATCGTCCACTCACGCGCTGTCCTCGATTTCCCAGATCTTCTCTATCTCCTCTATTTCCTTTTCCTCTATTTCCTCGATTTGCTCGAAAGACAAGGCCTGGGCCGATCCGAGGGCCGCTAGCGGCGCGCGGGCTTTGTCCAGCGACTCGAGGTACTCGCCATCCGGCGAAGAATCGGCCACGACCCCGCCACCCACGTGAAGATGCGCCTTGCCGTCCTTCCAGATCAAGGTCCGGATCACGACCGAGAGATCGAGTCCACCGCGCAAGTCGAGATAGCCGAGCGCACCGGCGTAGACGCCTCGACGAACGGATTCCAGGGATTCCAGGAGCGCGATGGACGCGAGCTTGGGCGCGCCGGTCATCGACCCGGGCGGGAAGGTCGCTTCGATGAGATCGAAGGCGTCTCGTCCGGTGGCGAGGGATCCGGTCACGGTCGAAACCATCTGGAAGACCGCCGCGTAGGCCTCGATCTGCATCAGCTCGGGGACCGCGATGGAGCCCGGCGTGCAGACCCGTCCGAGATCGTTGCGAACCAGATCGACGATCATCAGATTCTCCGCCCGATCCTTCTCACTCGCCTGGAGCTCCGCCTCGAGCCGCGCATCCTCGAATTCGCTCGCGCCCCGCGGTCGCGTCCCCTTGATCGGCCGACTCTGGACTCGGCGCGACGAATCGACCCGCAGGAACCGCTCCGGCGAGCTCGACAGAATCACGACGTCGTCGGGCAGCGCCAGATAGGCGCCGAAGGGCGCGGGATTCTTTCGCCGCAGCTCGCCGTACAGGATCCAGGGATCACCGGGCGCATCGATCGTCAGACGTTGGCTGAAATTGGCCTGGTAGACCTCACCCTTGGCAATCTCTTCCAGGATCGAATCGACGGCCTTGGCATAGCCACTGGGGTCGGTCGTCGAAGCGACCCTCAACCGGGTCAGCGCCCGCTTCGCCGCCTTGCCACGAACCGAACTGGTCTGCGCCGACACACTGAGCAGCGACTCGACGCAGCCCTCGAGGCGATCGACGACCTCCCGCGACCGCTCGAGCGCGAGCTCCCGCGCATCGCCCCCGAGTGCGGAATGCGGATCGCCAAAGCCGAGCCCGACGAGCCAGAGCCGCTCCGCCCCATGGTCGTAGGCGAGCACCTGATCCACAAAAGCGAGCGAGAGATCCGCGAGCTCGAGATCGTCGGGGTGATCGAATCGAATCCGCGGCTCGATCTGCGCGGCCAGCTCGTACCCGAAATAGCCCACAGCGCCGCCCAGGAACGGAAGCTCGAGTCCAGCGGAGAGTCCGGCGACCTCGCGCCAAGCGCGCCGACGCGATGGGGTGCCGGTGCGCGTGGAATAGAGCAGCGAATCCGCCCGCGGCAGCAGCCCGCGTGCCGCCTCGATGGGATCGCTCGCGAAGCGCTGATAGCCCGGCAACAGACCCGGCCGGACACCCCTCTCGACTTCGATCTCGATCTCCCTGCCCCGAGCTCGCAGCCACAGGTAGGGATTGGCCCCCGCAAAGGAGAGGCGTCCGAGTCGACCCTCGAGCATCGCGCTATCGAGCCACCAGAAGCCCGGCTGTGTGTGCAGCGCCGCAAGCAGGCGGAGCCACTCGACCTCTCGGGTCGGCCGATCCAAAGCTGCCAAGGCGATCCGCTCTGAGGGTTTGAACATCGAAACTCCGGCGGAGGGCGGCGAGGCTACCCCAGCTGCGGGGCCCGCTCCAAACTCCAGGACCACTTCGGCGCCTTCGCGCGACGCGACCCGCTACACTCGGCCTCCCCCCCCGGAGGCCGGCCGCCAACGATTCAGGTGGCATGACCGATGCCCGGACCAAGCCGGGCTGGAGAGCACTCGTCGATCGTGAAGAAGTTGTGTTTCTACCATGCGGGATGCCCCGACGGCTTCGGAGCGGCCTGGTCCGTCCGCAGCGCCTGGGGCGAAGAGCCGCACTACATCGCCCGCGGGCACGAAGACCGCGTCCGCCCTGGCGAATGCGACGACGCCCTGGTCGCCTTCGTCGATATCGCACCGATGCGCGACGAGCTCCTGCAGCTCGCCGAGAGCGCCGCCCAGATTCTCATCGTCGATCACCACATCACGGCGCGGGATCGCCTCGCGTGCGACCCGGGCTTCGTCGACGAATTCGAAGCCGAGGGACACGTGCTGCATTTCGACATGAACCATTCCGCCGCCGTGCTCGCCTGGCAGTATTTTCGTCCGAACGATCCGCTCCCGGATCTGCTTCGCTACGTCGAGGACCAGGATCTCTGGAACTGGGTGCTGCCGAATTCCGAGGCGATCAACGCCGCGATCGCCTCTTATCCCCGCGACTGGGAGACCTGGACGAGGCTCGCGACGGACCCGATCGAGCAGCTGGCCGAGCAGGGGGAGCCGATCCTGCGGGCCACCCGCATCGAAGTCGCGCGGCGGCTGGAGCATGCGAAGCCGGTCGCGATCGGGACGGGGCGGATCGAGGCCGTCAACGCCACGAATCATCGCAGCCAGATCGGACATGAACTCGCGACGCGAGCTCGTTTCGGAGAGAGTTGGGGACTGGTCTACCGGACCGAAGGCAGAGAGGTCTACGCCTCGATCTATTCGATCGGCGACCTCGACGTGTCCGAGGTCGCCGTCCGCTACGCCGGCGGCGGCCACAAGAACGCCTCGGGCTTCCACGTCAGCCTGAAACAGTGGCTCGACGAGTTCGTGATCTAGTCCCTCGCGTCACCGCCCAACGACGAAATATTAACGCCCAGGGCTAGCAGCCTGCTAGAGGTCCGAACCCAGGCGGGGGTATTCACGCGCACGTAGAGGCGCAGGTCCTCGCCCTGGTCGAATACGAGGCCGTCAATGCCCTTGTTCGTGCGCAACTCGATCCGCAGATCGCCGGAAACGATCTCTCCACCGGCCAGCTTGTCCGCATCGCGCACGAAGGACTCGAAATTCGGGGGTCGAGTCTCGAGAGCTTCGGGAATCCCACTCGCTACGAGCCCGATCTCGGCACTGCCGAGCAACCTTCCGGTTCCGGCTTCCTTGGCGAACGCACGCAGCTCGAATCTTTCGCCCTCTTCGCGATATCGCCCGCGAATCACGACGTCCTGCGCAGCAGTGGAATTCGAGCCGGCCAGCTCGCCTCGCGGCGAGCGCTCTCGCGCGATGGCCGACTCCAGTGCCAGGGCCAGCTCTCGACCAAAGGGGCTCGAGATGTCCCAGCTGCGGTAGCGGAAAGGCGCGACCTGAAGCACTCCACCCCGACCGACACCGCTGCGCGACAGCTGCTCCGCCAACGCCTCGGCCGCGTTGCGGATCGAGCGCGCATCTTCATGCGGAATGGCACGGATGCGATCTCGGATCTGCGCCGAATAACGAACGATCTGGTCGCCGGACCGGTCGTTCGGAGCGCGGCCTCGCTGGAGTGCCGCAGCCACCGCATCGTGCTCGAGTGCGTTGTCGAGCGCCGTCCGACAGCCTCGATAGGCGATCAGCGCGTTCTGGGCCTGGCCCTTCCGCTCGTGTCGCTCCGCGCCCTCGAGGCATGTCCGGGTCATGACGAGCGCGCGATCGCGCTCCCTTCGACGCGCGAGGGCGGCGGGAAGGCGCTCCAGCACAGCCAGCACATAGACGTCATTGCGCTTTTGATAGGTTTCGAAGCGAACCCCATCGAGCCGCAGGTCCGAACGCACGCGGACCCTGCTCGTGAAGTCGTTCCGGGTCTTTCCGCTCGAATCGCGAACGACATCGGTCACATCCGCTTCGATATGCAGCGAGATCTGCTGAGCCAGACTCCCCACCGCCTGTTGCTTGGCGCTCTCGACAGCCTGCGGATCGTCGCGGGTCTGGGCGAATCCAGTCAGAAAGCGAGCGCTGGGGAAGCGCTCGCTGCTGCCGCCCCGCCCGACCCAGTCCGGGGCGACACGGGGGCCCGTATCGGTCGAGGTCGATGCACAGGAGATCAGCAGCAGCGCCAGAACCGACAACGCAGACAACGCAGACATTGCCGACAACGCAGACGTCGCGGACATCGCCGATGCTGCAGACACGCAAGAGGACGTGATTGGACGACTCAAAGATTGGATTCTCCCGACTCTGGTCGACCGGCGAGATGGGTCGCCCTGGCAGATTGTGCCACGAAGATGGGCACATGTTCCACCCGATTGCGACATGCTGCCAGTCAATCGATCGCAGCCAAATGGTGCCGATGCAGCCGCGCATCGACGATCCGCGCCATCGCTTCGATCCTCGAGTCATGCGATCCAAGCTGACTCGAGTCTTCCGGAAAGCCCCCGGTGGCCGAGAGGAAATCGGCCACGCTTCTGGCGACACGTTCGGGTGAGCGCAACGCGAGACAGTGGGCGACAAAGACGGCTCTCACGTTCGGTTGACGCGCGAGCCAGCTCTTGACCTCGGACAGCTGATTTTCATAGGCCCGCTTCAGGGTGTCGTCGCCCGGCTGCGCGTCGGATGCTTGCGTGCGGTCCAACATCGCCCGCTGGGAAGCGAGCACCTCGTCGAGCTCGCGCTCGACGAAGATGACGCGGTAGTCGTGGTCGTCAGATAGAGAGGGGAGTAGAGGCGCGACCACCTTCACGGCCCGACCCACGGCCTCGACCAGGCACGAAGCGTCTTCGCGCAGTCGCTTCACGGCATCGAGCTCGTAGTAGCCCTTGGGATTGTCACGGTCGGCGACGCGTCGCCCATCGGTGGCGATCTCGAAACCGGCCGCTTCGAGCATCTGCATCATCATCGAGGTGCCCGAGCGCGGCAGACCGGAGACGATCGTGATCGTCCGCGCCGGATCGAGGCCCGCTTGCCCAGGGCTCAACCGGCTCGCTCCGCCCAGGTGTCCGGCGTAGATGTCTCGATGCTGAGGGCATGAATCTCATTGCCCATCCAATCGCCCATCGAGGCATACACGAGCTGCTGAGCCTTCACGCGGCTCAGGCCCGCGAATCTTGGCGAGACGATCAGCGCACGAAAATGGCCGCCGCCGTCGCGCGCACCGGCATGTCCCGCATGCAGGTGGCTCTCGTCGATGACCTCGACATGGGTCGCTTCGAGGGCTTCGCGAAGCCGCGCTTCGATTCGATCCCGCATCCCGGCTAGTCCTTCGGAAGGCCGAGAATGCGCTCGGCGATGATGTTCTTCTGGATATTCGGAGTGCCGCCGCCAATCACGACTTCGGGCCAATTGAGCGAAAATTTCGCCCAGCTTCCCCCATCGACGGCCACCTCGTCACCGCTCATCAACGTCGACGAAGAGCCGATGATCTCCAGCGCGAGCTCTCCGAGCCCGACTTCGAGATTCGCGCGGTGGAGCTTGTTGATCGAGGTCTCCGAACCGAGCTCTTCGCCTCGCAGCTGCTTTGTCAGGAAGCGCATTCCGTTCAGCCGCATCGCCTCGATTCGGGTATCGGCCTCGGCGATTCGACGTCGAATGAGCGGATCCTCGCTGATCGCGCGACCGCCGCGAATCGTCGACTTCGCGAGCTGCTTGACCTCTTCGATCTTGCGGATCAGGCCATGAACCTCCGAGATACTCGAACGTTCGGAGGCGAGTGCGGAAATCGTGACCTTCCAGCCTTGCCCCTCCTCGCCGAGTCGATTCTCGACCGGCACGCGAACGTCGCTGAAGAAGACCTCGGCGAATAGCGAGCTGCCGCTCATGTTCTTGATCGGACGCACCTCGATGCCTTCAGAATCCATCGGCACCAGCAGGCAGGTAATGCCGTCGTGTTTCGATTCCGATGCGGCATCCGTGCGGACGAGCAGGATGATCATCTTCGACCACATCGCGATCGAGGTCCAGATCTTCTGTCCGTTGACCACGTATTCGTCGCCGTCGCGCTCGCATTTACAGCTCAGGCTCGCGAGGTCGGAGCCCGAGTCCGGCTCGGAATAGCCCGTGCACCACTGATACTTCCCGTCGAGGATGTCGGGGATGTATTTCTGCTTCTGCTCTTCGGTGCCGTACTGAATGATCGAGGGCCCGACCCAGGCGAGTCCCATGAAGCAGGTGCCGAGCGGCGGCGCCTTGCGCTTGGACATCTCGTCCTTGAGGATGACCTGCTCCATGATCGATCCGCCACCGCCACCGACCTCTTTCGGCCAGGAGAATCCGACCCAGCGCTTCTCTCGGATCTTCCGATTCCACTGCGCCATGAATTCGGGCGTTCTCTCCACACCTTCGGGGCAGTTCTCGTCGAGAAAGGCGCGGACCTCGTTGCCGAAGGCTTCTTCTTCCTCGGAGAGCTGGAAATCCATGACTAGAGGTCTCCCAATCGCGCGATGCGCTCGTAGTGGTAGTCTGCGTCGCCGAACATGGGCCTCACCCATTTCGAACGCTTCAGATAGAGCTGTATGTCGTATTCCCAGGTGTAGCCGACGCCGCCATGCAGCTGGACGCCGAGGATCCCAGCCTTCGGGAACGCTTCCGCGCAATATGCTTTGGCGCGGGAAACCGCCAGCTCGGCGTCGTCGGCATCCCGATCGAGTGCCCAGATCGCGTAGTAGACCAGCGATCGGAACGATTCGACATCGACGTAGATCTCGGCGAGCGGATGTTTCACGCCCTGGAACCGACCGATCGGTTCGCCGAACTGGACGCGCTGGTTCGCGAACTCCGTCGTGATCTCGAGCGCAGCCGCCGCCGCCCCGACCGCTTCGCCCGTAACCAACGCAGCACCCAGGTCGAGAAGCCAACGAGCCGCCGGCCAAGCCCCGTTGATGTTCCCGAGCACACAGTCGCTGCCGACGCGCACGTCCTCGAGGTCCAGCCGCCCGATCTTCTTGGTCAGGTCCATGCCGTCGAAGTCTTCCGCGTGAACGCCCGGAGCCTCGCTTTCGATCACGACCAGCGAGATCGCCGCCGCATCCGAGCCCGTGCGAACCGCAACCACAAACAGATCCGCCGCTCCCGCATCGGTCACGAAGAGCTTCGAACCCGAAATGATCAACTCATCGCCATCGGGCTTCGCCAGCGTCTCGACACCTTCAGGTGTCAGCGCATCGGAACGTTCGAGAAAGGCGAAGCTGCCGACCTTCGAGCCGTCGGCCAGACCGGGAAGCCAGCGTGCCTGCTGTTCGGCGTTCCCCAGGCGTTCGATCGCCTTCGCAGCGAGCACCGTCGAAATGAGCGGGGAGGGGAAGAGCGATCGCCCCGTCTCCTCGAGGACCACGAGGAGCGTGTCGAGACCGAGCCCCATCCCGCCGTGCTGCTCGGGCATCGCCAGACCGACCCAGCCGAGCTCGGCCATGCGGTTCCAGAGGTGCGGATCGGTCCCACCGCCGGTCTCGGTCCATTCGCGCACGCGTTCGAGCGACGCGTTCTGCTCGAGAAATCTGCGCAGCTCGGCGCGAAGCAGCTCTTGCTCTTCGGAAAAGCCGAAGTTCATCCATCTCTCCAATCGTCCCAATCGTCTGGGGATCGAGCCCCCCGCCATCCGGTCGGCCGCCCGCTTGGCTGCCGCAAGCTCCGAGTAGCCCCGCGCCACGGGCCGCGATCGGCCGCCGACAGCCTGCTGGGTCTCTATTAAATCGTATTGTTTTAACTACACTTCAGCGCCGATTCAGCCGAGCGGATGAACGGGAGAATCGCTCGCACGCAAACATCAAACATAGAGAAGCGTCGGCGATCGGGCGAGATCGAATCCTGGACTGACAGGTCCACCAAAGGGTCATCAAACGCGAACAGAATCGCGTTTCACCTCTCGAATCACGCTGGAACTCGACCCAAAACCGCCCTGAGAGCGCTGAGACCCGAGGCAAGTCGCCCTCAGTCCCGCCGGCATTTCGTCCTACTTCCTTTATTGGGTTCTCCTACTATAGGGATCTCTACGCGATGACCCTCAGCACCCTTTCGGCGCTCGCAGACGTCGTGTCGATCGAGGATGGGCGTCGCTTCCGGAGCCCGGTCGATTCCCCAGAACGCCCTGGAGGGCGTCCCGATCACCGAGCCCTCGATCCGAAGCATCGAGTGGGATCTCGATCCGAGACCCAACTCCTCTCCTCCAAGCCCGTCCAAGCCAACCCGTCTGCCTCGGACTGCTCGGCTGCCGGGGCTGTTCCGCGATTCTCGGCTGTCGGGCAGCGTCTTCGTCGAGCCCGGCCCGGGCCTTCCCCTCGAACGGCACTTCATCCGGCCACCCTCACCGAACCCGCCGCAGCGGGGTCCGGGCCCGGGAGATCCCCATCGCGGATCTCAGCCCCAGCCAACTCCACCCGGTGCAACGAAGGCCCATGCCGACCCACGGCCGTTAGTCCATCGGCTGGCTCTTCGGTCATGGTCTTCCCCAACCACGAATTCGGGCTCGTCTCAGATCTTCGTCCGGCCAACCCCCGTCTTCGCCGGTAACTTCGCCACGGGCGGCCAGGAACAAGAGGGATTTGCGGCCCGGCTTCTTGGCGTACCCTACTGCTTTGGCTAGACCGCATCCTGATCGACTAATATAAGGAAGCTAAAATGAGACTGCTCAGCCATCTTGTGGCGCGCCAACGCGCAGAGACCGACTTTGACACAGTACTCACGGCCGAGATCGAACGGATGCGTACTGTCGCACCCGCTTCGATCGATGCAATCAATGGCATGATCCGTCTCGAGAACGACATCTTCGGTCCCAATGCGCCCTACCGAGGCACGATCGAAATCCGGGGCGACGCGGACGCACGACCCGATGTGATCGCACTGATCGCAGGCCTCGCGGATCGCTTCGGTAATCGCATCCACGCCGATCTGTCGACCGCTCTCTTCGGTGCGGATGCGGTCTTCGTCGAACCGAAGCGAACGCCGGTCCGTTACCAATATCTGATGCGACGCAACGCGGAGTTCAGCCACGCGAGCTATCTGGAGCGCTACGAATCGATCCATTCACAATTCGGACTGAAAACCCCGGGTATCCACGGCTACGTCCAGTTTCACATCGAGCCGGAGAGCTCGCGGCAGCTGGCGGCATCGGCCGGGGTCGGCGTCTGGCAGGTGGACAGCGTTTCCGAGCTCTACCTCGAGAGTGTCGAGGCCTTTCTGGCGGCGCTCGGAAGCCTCGATAACGATGGCGGCGCCAGGCAGGACGAAGAGATCTTCGTCGACCGCCCGCGCTCCCACGATTTTGCCAGCCGGGTCGACTGGCAGGGCTGAAAGGTCTCACCGGCGAATGGAAAGGGAGGCGCCACCAACGTCGGCGCCGAGCACGTCGTCATCGGCGCCGAGCCCGCCTGAGCATACGTTGCGAGTTGCTGGCGCAGAGCAGTCGACGAGCTTGCTCATTGCGACTTCGGAAGAGGGCGAGTCTGCAGCGAAGAAGCGCCGACGTGAGATTGAAGAAATCACATTGTGGCGAGATCTCGCGCAATGTCTCCGCCCAGACACAGACCGATTCTCGGCCCGATGGTGCCGTTCCATGAACGGTTGGGTGGCGAGACCGAGAAGGGAAGAGCCGCGCGATTTCGGGCCGGACCGCTTGTAAGGACTCCCAACCCTGCGGGCAGGCCACTCGCCTTGCGGGGGTTCAGCGTGGCAGCAATCGGGCACGACAAACGCGGCGAGAGGAACCTCTATTGAACGGCAGCCCCTGCTGAACCGCCAAGGGATTCTTCGATCCCCAGCAGCGGGTTTTCGAAATCGAACCCAAAGAGCGCCGGATCTTCGCCGATCACGATCGCCGACACGATATAGAAGACGTAGTCGTAGGTTTCGCGCGGGATTTCGTTGCGCTTCAGCAGCTCCCAGAAGTTGCGTTCGCGCGGATTGTCGGGCATCTCTCGAATGCGCTTGCGGATGTTGTTGGGTCCCCAGTTATAGGACGCCATCACGAGCAGGCCGGAGGCCTGAGCATCCTTGCTGTAGATGTCTCGCAAGTAACGGGCCGCGGCCTTGGTCGAGAGCTCTGGATTGTGGCGATCGTCGCTCGGATCCGCGACGGGCAACTCGACGAGCGGACCGGTGCGCAAGCCATAGCGGCGCGCGGTCGAGGGAATGAACTGCCAGATCCCCTTCGCGATGCCAAAGCGCGTCTTCGGGCCGATCGCGTCCCTTCGAAAGCTGCTTTCCTGCAAGGCCACGTAGAGGAACTGCGGAGGCAGGTTGTTTTCGAGCATCTCGCCGACCACGACCTCGGTGAGGTTCTGCTCCTTCATCCGCTCGAGCGAGCGCCGCAAACGAGGCGAGAGCCGCCACTGATGGATGTACTTGTTCACCTCGGCTGTGAACTCGGGCGGCATCGTCAGCTCGCACTCGCCGAAGATCCTGGCAACGCGCAGGATCACGCGATCCTTGTCGCTGAGGTCGGGCCCGAGGATGTCGAGTTCATCGAGGAAGCGATCGTATTGTTCTTCGAGCGCCCGGACTTCCCTACGGCGGATCTTGACCTCGTCGAGCAGCCCCTGGTCGTGGGACTCGCTCACGAGGTCTTCGATCTTCGCTACCTGAACCTCGACCGCCTTCATGTTGTAGAAGATCTCGGTGGCCAGATCGCGCGTCTTCTGCAGCACCTGGTACTGATACCAACCGACGCCCAGGCTCGCGATCAACGCGACGACGACCGCCGCGATGATGCCGCGATAGCGCCGCTTCTGCTTGCGGTCCACGCGGCGATAGACATCGCGCGTCATCGCCGTTCGAACACCCACCTCGCTGGTCGCGTCCATCTTGCTGAAATATCGCTTCTGGATCTCCTCTTCCGTGATGTTCTCCGGCGCCGCAGGCACATTGAGCCCGATCTTCGGGCCGCGACCGAGCTGCAAGACGGAGCTCTTCGGGAGGACGGCGACGTGAATGCGAACATCGTCGAGAAAGCTGCCGTTGCCGCTGTCGAGATCCTTGACGTGCCACTGCCCACTGTCCGGATAGATCTGCGCATGTGAACGACTGACGCCCGAGTCGGCAATCCGGATGTCGCAGCTGGAGTCGCGACCGAGCGTGAAGGGCTGGTTGAAGGTGCGCTCTTGACGGATGCCGGCTTCGCGCCAGACAACGTGGATGGGTCCGGCGCCGCCCAGGACCGGAACCTCATCGATGAGTGTTTCCTCGACTTCGTCGGGGGTATCGGGGGGCAATAGGGCGGGCCTTTTTTGATTGACGTTAGGTCTGGCGTTCGGGGGGGCATTGGGGATCGGAGATAGTGTTGAAGGGCCGAGGCGCCGCTCAACGCTCGTTCTGAGCACTGCCTAGTGTAGCGAAGCGAAGCCGCGCGTTGGACCGCGGCGGAACCGAAATTCTGAGGTCTTTCGGCGCGAATGCGAAGCGGCCCGTCTGCGACGCCAAGACCCGTCCAGTCCATGCACCCGATTCTGTCGTAGGTTTCACGTTGGCGGGCTGTCGCTCGACGTCCTCGTTGATTCTGACCTCGACACCGGAACCATTCGCTGTAGAGGGGCGCCTTTTTCTGTCCTCTGGGCGGGCGACCCGACGGGGGAGCTGCCCGCGAGGACGCGGCGATCGCCGCGTCTGCTCGCATCTCGGAGCGGAGCGCAGACGAGCGCTCTGCGCTGCGACGCGCAACCTACCGCCCGGGATGCTCTCCCGGTCTCGAGAAATCGAAGACGCTGTTGGAGGGGGCCTCCGAGCTCGACCATTCTACTCCGCGGACTGCCCCGGAAAAGCTCTACCCTGGCTGTTGCTTGAAATGAGGGATGACTTGTTCGCCGAAGAGGCGGATCGAGTTCATGACTCTTTCGTGCGGAACGTTGCCGACCTGCATGAAGGTCAGCACCTGATCGACGCCCGCATCTTTGTACATCTGGATCGTATCGATGCAGCGCTCCGGATTGCCGATGCAAAAGGAGCCGTTTTCAATCAGCGGGTTGTAGTCGAGCCCCTCGGATGAGGCCTGGTTGTCGGCCTGGGTGATATTGAGCGCGTGGTAGCGATAGCTCGGGGGAATATCTTCGTCTTTGACTTCCTCCCAGGCGGGTCCGTAGATCTTCTTGATGACATCGAAATACCACAAGGCCTGGGGACCCATCAGCTCGCGGGCGGCTTTGTCGTCTTCATCGCAGTAGGTGAGGGTGAACCCTGCGACCTGGTCGTTCTTGAACGCCCCCACCTGCTCCTTGGGATTGGCGACTTCGCGCCGATAGTCGGCGATCCGACTCGCCAGGTCCCCGGGCGGACCGACGGTAAAGCACAGCGCACCAATGCCTTTCCTTCCGGCGAGCGCGAAGGTATCCGGTTGCTGGCAACCGACCCAGATCGGCGGGTGCGGTTTTTGAATCGGCTTGGGCAACACGTTGCGCTCCGGCAGCTCGAAGAAGCGGCCCTTGTATTCGAGCCACTCGTCTTCCCACATCCTCGGGATCACCTCCACCAGCTCTTCCCACTCTTCGCGGTTGGTGGCCATATCGACACCGAAAGGCTCGATCTGGAAGGGGTTCGAACCCCGTCCCGTGCCGAAGTCGACCCGCCCGTTGGACATGATGTCGAGGGTCGCGATGCGCTCGGCAATTCGAACCGGGTGGTTGATGTTTCCGCCCATCAGCACGACCCCGTGACCCAGACGAATGGTTTTCGTGAGCGCAGCCACATAACCGAGCCAGACCTCGGGCACCGAGGAGTGCGCGAACTGTTCCAGGAAGTGGTGCACGACGATCCAGACGTAATCGAAACCCATCTTCTCGGCAAAGACGGTTTGCTCAACCGCCTCGTGGAAAACATCGTACTCGGCACGCTCGCCCCACGGCTTGGGAACTTCGAGCTCGTACATCATTCCAAACTTCATGCGATGCCCTCTGTAATCACCTTGGCGCTACGCCATTCGAGTAGTCTGGCTTCTGACGCCATGAATCGCCAAAATTAACCCGCCGCGAGCTCGGCGTCGAACATGAATGCGGCCATCCGACGCAGCCGGCAGAGACCGCCGCAGCGGCTTCAGGTGTGGTTCGGACCGCGTTGAACGAGATCGATGCGGCCAAGTCGACTACATCCATCCCGCACACCGCATCCGACCTGTCTCACTACACTCCGCAGCGGCCTTCCGTGGCGTGGCGAAGCCTGCCACGGCCCGTTGGGCCGATTTCTCCCTACCTGAGAGGAATTCTTGATAGGATGGGAGAAGCTTCGCTCGATCGCGATCCCAGCCAGATTGGAGATCATGTGATGCTGTCGCCTCTCGTCGCGTCGGGTTCGAACGCCCTCGTGATTCGTCTCACCGCCCCGGCAGGAATGTTGACTTCATTCGCTCGCTACGGCGGCGTCTGCCGTTCTCTTTCGAGCCCCGACAACGGTTCTGGTGCTCCCGATCTACCCGTGCTTGGCTGCGACTCCCCCTGCTGGTATTTCTGCTCGCTCCATCTGCCTCGGCCGTCGTCACCATCGACTGGGTGAAGATTGGCGAACCCGGCAACGACAGCGACCCACAGGCTCAGGGCTGCTTTGGCGCTGTGGCGCTGTGGCGGAGGTTTGTCGCATCTCGAAGACCGGGGTCAGCAATGCCCAATACACCGAGTTTCTGAACGCGGTGGCGATGACAGATCCGAACGCGCTCTACAACGTTCGCATGGGATCGATCGGGATCGAAGGCAGAATCACGCGCAGCGGCAGCCCGGGGAGCTTCACGTACAGCACCATCGCCAGCCGCAAGAGCGTACCGGTCGTTCACGCATCGTTCTACTATGCGCTGCAGCTTACAAACTGGCTGCACAACGGCCAGCCGATCGCGGCTCAGCGCAAAGACGTGCGCGACGTCGTCGCGGCGCCCATACCGTCACCGCGCAGGGAATCGCAGACAACGCGATCACGCGCAACACGGGGGCCACGGTCTTCCTCGGCAGCGAGGATGAGTGGTACATAGCGGCCTACTACGATCCCGTATCCATGAGCTACCTCGACTGCCCCGCTGGAACGAATACGCAGACCGACGGTGAGGTGTTCGGAGCGACCGCCAACACGGCGAACTGCGACCTCGTCGTCGCCAACGTGATCACGTAGAGAGCTACACGGCCTCGGCGAGTCCCTACGGCACCTTCGACCAGGGCGGGAATGCCTTCGAGTGGAATGAGACCATCATCAACGTCTCGTCCCGCGGATCCCGGGGCGGGGGCTTCAACTCCCCTCCGGTCCGCCTGGCGGCTTCGAACCGGAATATCCTCGTCGGCCCGGCGGGAAGCATGGGTTTTCGTGTCGCGAGTCCCGTTTCCATACCGCCCGTACCGCCCGTCTCATTGCTGAGCCCGCTCGCCCTCGCATTCGTGGGGTCGCTGAAGGGGATTTTCGGCATTCGCCGGCTTCGTACTTAGAGTCCTCTCCGCCCCTTCCCGCCGGCCGCCGAAAGAGCGACCCCGAGTCGCCCCGCTTCTCCCGCCACCGACAGCCGAATCCGGCTGTCCCCAGCTCTTCAAATCGGGTTCGATCGGAGCATGCAGCTGCCCAGCGATTGGATGGGGCAGCTCGAGCATCGAGGCTTCGCCCGCATCCGCGGCCTCCTCTCGCGCTGGAGGAATGCAAGGAAATCGCGGCCCATCGGGATGAATCGAAACGCTTCCGCAACGAAATCGTGATGGCGCGCCATGGCTACGAGGAAGGCGCGTATCGCCATTTCGCTGGTCCCCGCCCAGACGCGATCGATCGGCTGCGGCACAGCGCACTGCGAACTCGCCCGATTCACGAGCCCCTGGCAGGTGAAACTCGAGCCGAGCGGCCGTTTCCCGCTCGAACTCGCCCGCTTTCTCCACGAATGCGCCGCCACCGGCCAGTCGAAACCGACGCCACCGCTCCTGCGCCAAGAGAGGGGCGGATACAACCGCCTACCAAGGATCGCTACGGCGAAGTCGCGTTCCCGCTGCGGATGGTGACTCTGCTCTCCCGGCACGGCCAAAAACGAGAACGAGCCCTCGAGCCGGGCGGCGATGTCAGCAGCGATGAGCTGTCGTTCATGGCACGGGAGGACCGCGCATGCAATCAAGAGGAACTGCGCTCGCGCTCGACCAGGGCGAGGCCGTCATTTTTCCGAATCCGATCAGGCTCGTTGAATCCACCAGGGGAACCGCCCGGGCGGCGGTGAGACACGGCGTCAGCGAGATTCGGAGCCGCGTTCAGTTGGCCTCGGGCCTGATCTTTTATGACACGGGCTGAGGACCCAGAACAGCCCCAGGGGCCTACTCCGTCCGCGGCGAGGAACAGCCCTTTCGCGCTCACACATCCAAATCTGGCAAATTCACCCCGATTCAGGGGAATTCGCCCCCCAACGTAAGCTCGGATCCGACGAACTGATCGTATTCTGATCGCCAAAAGGCCACGATCGGTGCGAAGATAGGCAAGCAGTCCTCCGATCACGGCATCCCGCAGGGACGTCAGTGGCAATGTTCGCACCGTTTTCCACGCCCGGAGATCCCCCCAGACCCAGAGGACACTCCCGCACCAAACCGACTGAGAGCCTAGCCGTATTGCGCCGAATTGAATTCTCAGAATTTGCACTCGACCTCGAACTTTTCGAACTCCGGAAAGACGGCCAGATTATCGACATCGGAGCCCGAACCCTCGACCTGCTGATCTACCTGATCGAGAACCGAGAGCGCGTCGTGGAAAACGAGGAACTACGCCACAAAGTCTGGGAGTCCGCTGCTCTCAGCTCCTCTTCGATCCCGACTTGCGTCTACGAGTTGCGGAGTGCACTCGGGGACGACGCTGAGAAGCCACGATTCATCGAAACCGCCCGAAGACGAGGCTATCGGTTCATCGGAGTCGTCCACGGCCTTCAGCTAGACGAAAACGCCGGCGTACCTCACATCACCAACCTCCCATTCGTCGGGCGCGAAAAAGACATTGAAACAATCCACGCCCAACTCCGAGCCGTCGTCTCCGAAGCAAAATGCCGAATCGTGCTAATCCGCGGCGAGGCGGGCATCGGCAAGACACGGCTGCTGACCGAATTCCTAGCAACCTGCGACCCTGAGGTGAAAAGCTACATAGCGACAAGCCCCGACCTAGAAGGCGCCCCGGCATTTTGGCCGTGGACTCAGATCCTTCGAGAGGCGCTTTCGGAGCAGGGACAGTCCAACATCGAGCTCCTTTCACATGCGCAGATCCTATCGACTGTGTTTCCAGAGATTCAAGACACAGCAGACCTCATTCATACGACTCCATTCATCCTTGATCGTTTCTCAATCCTTTCACAGTGGGCAAGAGCTATCCGATCCGTCTCGAACAGACGACCGCTCCTCCTCGCATTCGAGGATATCCATCGAGCCGACATAGATACATTGACGCTCCTATTGTGGATCTGTGATGAGTTGGCTGAAGACCCGGTCCTAGTATTAGCGACGCATCGTCCTAGAGCCACAACGGATCTCGGATCATCTCGTTTGAGCGAGCTTGCGGCGAACCCAATTTCTACGAATCTAGATCTCAAACCTCTTTCAGCATTCCAAATCGCTGAAATGCTAGATCCACTGATCGACGATCGCGAAGACCTTGGGCAGGCCTTGCGGTATCGGACAGCTGGGAACGCATTCTACGTCACTCACCTGATTCGGTATCTGGGCCAAAAGGCGATCGCAACATCCACTGACAACATCGTCTCAGAGCTTCCACCCAACGCACAGGAAATCGTCGCCCACCAGTTATCCGATCTTCCCGCCGCGACCCGAAGGGCTCTAGCCGCGGCCGCGGTCGCCGGCGGACGCTTTCAAGTTTCAATCGTCGCAAGAGCCCTTGGCCTTGAGTCTGCGGACCTCATCGCCCAGCTCGAACCTGCAGTGCGGGCTTGGTTCATCATTGAGGACGGAGCGGAATACGTATTCACCCACACGCTACTGAGAGATGCCCTCTACCACACAATGGAGTCCGCGAACCGGCGCGCACTTCATCTCGCGCTTGCCCATTCAATTCGCAACCACACCGGATCCGCCATTCGTATCGCGCAGGTCGCCGACCATCTGCTCGCCGCCGTGCCGCTAGGCGATCTCCAGGAGACATGCCGGTACTCTCTTCAAGCTGGTCGAGAATCTGCTGCCCGATTTGCATACTCAAAAGCCCAGGCGTTCTTCCAGATGGCTCTGCAAATAGCGGAGGACGAACCGAGAATCGAGCCCACAGAACGGGTCCTGATCATGCTCGATCTAGCCGGCACGCAAATCTACGCCGGCAATAGGGATGGCGCTCGATCAACTCTACTAGAAGCCGCACACATCGCCCGAGCCGAGAACGACCCCGAACTGCTCGCAGCCTGTGCGCTACAGCTCGCGCCCGACTTCCTCGCGATCGAAGTAGGCTCGTACGACGCCAACCTGGTGAGTATGCTCCGAGAGTCGCTCAAAAACCTTCCGGCGGACTCGCTATCGCTCCGCGCACAGGTACTCGCTCGCTTATCGCACGCATTGCTGTGGTCCAAGGATAGCCAAGACTCCGAGCGACTAGCGACCAAGGCCCTCCATTTCGCCCGGCAGTCCGGCGATGCCACTTCGCTCAGCGCGGCGCTTGCCGCCCTAGCCGACTCTCTTCACGGACCCGACCGGCTCGATGAGAGAATGGAGGTGACGAGAAAACTCGAAGGACCTGTCCGCGCCAAGAACGCACTGCCCGATCTGATGATGCAGCACATCCGACTCATCTCGACGCTGCTTGAGATAGGAGACATGAGAACAGTAGACGCTGAAATCGCTTCCTGCGAGCACATCGCCCGTGAAATGAGTGTGCCACAGTATCTCTGGTACCCGAAGGCCTTCAAGGCAATGCGGAAACTGATGGCAGGCGATTTTGCCGCTACGCACGAGCTCGGCGAGGAGTTTCTCCGGCTTGGCGACAGCTACGGCGACGGCAATGTACGAGTTAGCCGCGCGTGCCAGTGGGCGTACGTTCTCGTCGAACAAAATCGAGCCGCCGAGACCCTTGAAAAAGCATCCAGCTTTAGTTCGCAGGCGCCTCTCGTTCTCGCCTGGGCAGCCGCAAACGGAAATATGTATCTCAAGGCTCGTCAGCTCAAGGAGGCCAAGAAAATCCTAGATTCCTTCGAAGATAGAGAGATTCACCTTTTATTCCGAGAAGTCGGAGGCAGCGCCGGGGTCGCACTACTCTCAGAAATCGCCGCCGAAGTCGGAGATTCCCGACGACAGTCACTGCTCTACGACCTGTGCAGTCGGGCACTGGATCGGAGCGCCACTCTCGGTTTCGCGATTATCTACTCAGGCTGTTTCTCTCGCTACGCGGGCGTCCTGGCTCAAAAACTCGGCGAATCGGCCGCGGCCATCGAACATCTACGGCGGGCCGTTGAGATCGAGAGCATGCGGGGAGCCGTCGTGTACCGAGCTCACGCAGCGCTCGATCTAGCCAGCGTACTTTTCGAATCCAGATCCGCCGAAGGCGAGGCATTCGCGCTTCTGGATTCGGTTGAAGCGGTTGTCAAGAACTCGGATCATCTCCGACTGGCAGCCCGCCTGACAAATGCAAGAGAAGCATTTAGACTCGCCTAGCGGAAAACCTTGTCCGACTCCACCACACACGAATTCGCCGTCGCATGCCAGCAGCCTCGGCTCATTGTCTAACCCTATCTATCGCCGCGATACCCTCCCAGCTACCCGACCCGGTTTCGTCACAACTGCGCGCGAGAACTACCTTGCCGTTCTTCCTCGGTATCCACGACGCGTTCGATGGCGCAGCGCGGAACGCGTCAACGAGTTTGAGACACCCAGTCGTCGTATTTAGTGTAGATCCTCCATGGTCGATGGCTGGCGAGTGGGCTCGGAGTGCGACGAGATCACGACGGCGTCAAGGACAAGCTCGCTGCGCTCGTCGCCTTCGG
>PVBE011402694.1_pt1 | contig 24195 bp, 21 predicted proteins | sample 1631181 | NCBI WGS metagenome assembly PVBE01 (sample SAMN08397723, study PRJNA350692) | Marine metagenome, whole genome shotgun sequencing project. | isolation source: water | place: Pacific Ocean | collected 2012-04 | reverse complement strand
GACCGTATTGTCACCCGATTACAATGCCGCGCATGCGAACCATTTCCATCTCGACATGAGCCCGCGTTGGCGCGGAGTCTGCCGCTAGGTCAGGCCTCGAGCGAATAGCCCGCGCTGCGCACCGTGCGCACCGGATCCTTTGCGCCGTCGATCTCGATCGCCTTGCGCAAGCGCCGGATATGGACATCGACCGTGCGCAGCTCGATCTCGCTTTCGGTACCCCACACGCCGTCGAGCAGCTGCCCGCGGCTGAATACGCGGCCCGGGCTTTCCATGAAGAATTTAAGCAGGCGGTATTCGGTCGGGCCGAGCTGCAAGGTGCGCCCGCGGCGCGTCACCTTGTGCGCCACCGGGTCGAGCGTGATATCGCCGACCTCGATGCTTTCGCCGGCCAGCGCGGGGCGAATACGCCGCATGACCGCGGCCACGCGGGCGAGCAACTCGCGCGGTGAAAAGGGCTTGGTGAGGTAATCGTCGGCGCCCGTATCGAGGCCGCGCACGCGGTCATCCTCGGCCTCGCGCGCGGTCAGCATGATGATCGGGACATGCGCGGTCTGTTTGTCGCGCCGCAACCGGCGGCAAACCTCGATCCCGCTGGTGCCTTCGATCATCCAGTCGAGGATGACGAGGTCGGGCACATCCTCGGTCGCCAGCAACAGTGCCTCGTCGCCGTCTGGGGTCGTGCGAACCTGGTAGCCTTCGTTGGTGAAGCGGTATTCGAGCAGCTCAGAAAGAGCCGGGTCGTCTTCCACCAATAACAGTTTCGCAGCGTGCAAATGCTTGCCTTTCCGGGGAGTTTCAGTCTCGGTCGGCACAGCATTATGACCCCAGCGCTACAGTTTTATGTCAGCCATCCTCGTCGAGAGGATATGTCCCGGTAGCGGCGAAGTGAACCATTTCAGCCACATTCGTCGCGTGGTCGCCAATGCGCTCAAGGTTGCGGGCCACGAACAGCATCTGCGCCGCGCTCGAGATGGTCGAAGGGTTTTCGACCATATGGCTGACGAGGTTGCGGAAGATCGAATTGTAGAAGGCGTCGACCTTCTCGTCGGTAGCGATGACCTCGCGTGCCAGTTCGGCATCGCGCGCCGCATAGGCGGTCAGCACGTCGTGGACCATTTCAGCGGCTACGTCGGCCATCGCGGGGAGCAGGGTCAGCGGTTCGAACTGCTTGCGGTTGCCCCCGATCGCCTTGCTCGCCTTGGCGATGTTCTTCGAATAGTCCCCGATGCGTTCGACGACGCCGGCAATCTTGAGCGCCGCGATCACCTCGCGCAGATCGTCCGCCATCGGCGCACGCAGCGCGATGATCCGCACCGCGAGCTTGTCGATCTCGCTTTCGAGCGCGTCGATCTTCTTGTCCGCCTTGACGACGCGGTCGGCAAGCTCGTCGTCGCCATTGACCAGCGCCTCGAGCGATTGCGCGATCGCCGCTTCGGAAAGACCACCCATCTCGGCAATCAGTCCGCGCAGGCGGGTGATGTCCTCGTCGAATGCCTTGACGGTATGTTCTTGCATCGAATTCATAGCCTTAACCGTAGCGGCCCGTGATGTAATCCTGGGTCCGCTGCTCATGCGGATTGGTGAATATATCGGACGTACGGCCATATTCGACCATCTTTCCGAGATGGAAAAAGGCAGTACGCTGACTGACGCGTGCAGCCTGCTGCATCGAGTGCGTCACGATGACGATAGCATAGCGACCGTTAAGTTCCGCAATCAGTTCCTCGATCTTGGCGGTGGCGATCGGATCGAGTGCTGAGCAGGGTTCGTCCATCAGGATGACTTCCGGGTCGACCGCAATGGCGCGCGCGATGCACAGCCGCTGCTGCTGACCGCCCGACAGCGCCGTGCCGCTGTCCTGCAGGCGTTCCTTGACCTCCTCCCACAGGCCAGCGCGCCGCAGAGACTTCTCGACGATCGCGTCGAGTTCGTCCTTGCCTTCGGCGAGGCCGTGGATCTTGGGGCCATAGGCGATGTTGTCGTAGATCGACTTGGGGAAGGGGTTGGGCTTCTGGAACACCATGCCGACACGCGCGCGCAGCTGGACGACATCCATGCCCGAGGCGTAGATGTCCTCGCCGTCGAGCTGGATGCTGCCCTCGACCCGCGCCGTGGGGATCGTGTCGTTCATGCGGTTCAGCGTCCGCAGGAACGTCGATTTGCCGCAGCCCGAGGGACCGATGAACGCGGTCACATATTCGGTCGGGATATCGATCGAGACCTCGTCGATCGCCTTCTTGTCGCCGTAGAATACGGAGACCGCCTCGGCTCTCATCTTGGCTTCGGTTTTCTCGAGGTTGTCGTGGACTACGGTCACCAGGTTTTCTCGAATTTGTTACGCAGGTAGATGGCGAGCCCGTTCATCACGAGCAGGAACAGCAATAGCACGATGATCGCCGCGCTGGTGCGTTCCACGAAGCCGCGGTCGATTTCGTCCGACCACAGGAAAATCTGCATCGGCAGCACGGTTGCGGGCGATGTAAAGCCGTCGGGCGGCGTGGCCACGAAGGCGCGCATGCCGATCATCAGCAGCGGCGCGGTTTCGCCGAGCGCTCGGGCCATGCCGATGATGGTGCCGGTCAGGATGCCGGGCAGGGCGAGCGGGAGGACGTGGTGGAAGACCACCTGCACGGGCGAGGCGCCGATCGCGAGCGCGCCGTCGCGGATGCTCGGCGGCACTGCCTTGATCGCATTGCGACCGGCAATAACGATGACCGGCATGGTCATCAGCGCCAGCGTCATACCGCCGATCAGCGGGGCCGATCGCAGATTGGGGAACAGCGTGAGGAACACCGCGAGCCCGAGCAGGCCAAAGATGATCGACGGCACCGCGGCCAGATTGTTGATCGACAGTTCGATCAGATCGGTCCAGCGGTTCTTGGGGGCGTATTCTTCCAGATAAAGCGCGGCCAGCACCCCGATCGGGAAGGCGAGCAGCAGCGTCACCACCATCGTCAGAAGCGAGCCTTTGAGCGCACCCCAGATCCCGACCTGCTGTGGGTTGGTGGCATCGGACCGGCCCAGGAAGCCCGGGTCGAAATTCTTTGCCAGCCGGCCTTCTTCGTAAAGTCCCGCCGCCAGGGCCTGCATTTCGGGCGAGCCTTCGCCCTCGTAACCCGAGGCGAGGTTGGCCGAAGCGGGCAGCCAGAAGCTTTCGCTTCGCTGGAGAACCGCCGGATCGGCGATGATCTCGGTAGCGACGTCGCGCCACGCCTGCGCGCCGAGCTCTTCCGCAGCCGCTTCGCCCAGTTCTTCCTCGGCGAAATACTGCACGACATCGCGCAGGCCCTGCGCCTCGAGCGATGCCAACGCACCGGGTTGCTCCATCGCCGCAGGGTCGGCGGCGATACCGGCCTCGGTGAAATCGATCGGCACTTCCATTTCGACCCGCTGGAAACCGCCGATGCCGTTGAAGGTCATCGTTCCCAGCAGGAACACCAGGACCGCGACCGAGAACACGATGGCGCCGAGACCGAGCGCGCGGAAGCGGCGCTCGGAAGCGTAGCGTTTCTTCAGCCGCGCTTCGAATTCGGGCGTGCGCGTGGGGGCGATGCGCTCACTCATATGCTTCGCGGTACCTCTTGACGACGCGCAGGGCGACGAAGTTCAATCCCAGCGTCACCATGAACAGGACGAAGCCGAGGGCGAACGCGCTGAGAGTGGCGGGATGGTCGAAACTGCCTTCGCCGGTCAGCATGGCGACAATCTGCACGGTGACAGTGGTCATCGATTCGAGCGGATTGGCCGACAGATTGGCGGCTGTCGAGGCGGCCATGACGACGATCATGGTTTCACCGATGGCGCGGCTGATCGCCAGCATGATCCCGGCAACGATACCAGGCAGCGCGGCGGGAATCATGACGCGCTTGATCGTTTCCGAGCGCGTGGCCCCCATCGCGAGGCTGCCGTCGCGCATGGCGCCGGGGACCGCGGCGATCGAATCGTCGGCCATCGAGGAGACGAAGGGAATGATCATCACGCCCATCACAAGGCCGGCGGCAAGTGCGCTTTCGCTCGACGGGTTCGATACGCCCATGCCGATGGCGAGATCGCGGATCGCCGGGGCGATCGTCAGCGCGGCGAAATAGCCGTAGACGACGGTGGGGACACCGGCGAGGATTTCGAGCGCGGGCTTGATCCAGCGCCGCAACGCCGGGTCGGCATATTGCGTCAGGTAGATCGCGCTCATCAGGCCCAGCGGGATGGCGACGATCATGGCGATGATCGCACCGATGAACAGCGTGCCCCAGAACAGCGGCACCGCGCCGTAGCGGGTGCCATCGGGATTGTCGGGGTTGGCCATCGGGTCGGGGCCCCAATGCGTGCCGAACAGGAAGTCCAGCGGCGACACCATGCCGAAAAACCGGACCGTCTCGAACACCAGGCTGGCGAGGATGCCGATCGTCGTCAGGATGGCCACCAGCGAAGCGCCCAAGAGGATCGCCATGACGATGCGTTCGACCTTGCTGCGCGCGGCGAAGTCGGGCCGCAGCCGCAGGAAAGCGAAGGTGCCGGCCAGGAAGGCGACCAGCAGCGATACGATGATCCCGATCGTGTTGTAGTAGAACAGCGCTTCGCGATAGGGTTCGACGAGCGCTGCAGCCTGCGGATTGAAGACCGCAGAGGACGCGCCCGTCGCTACCGCGCGCGCTTCGTTGAGGATGGTCTGGCGCTGGAAGCCGAAGGCGGGCAGTTCGGCTGCCGCCGGGCTCGCCAGGACCTGCTGCGTCACCAGGCCGGGAGCAATGGCGCTCCACAGCGCGATGAACGCGACCATCGGCAGGATGATCCACAGCGCGACATACCACGCATGGTAAACCGGCAGGCTGGGCAGCCGCCGTTCGGCGCTGTCGCGCCGGAAGGCCCATGCGCGGGCACGGGCCGCCAGCCATCCGGCGAGCCCGAGCCCGAGGGCCAGGAAGAGCAGGATAGCTGGCGACATAAGTTGCTTTCAGACCTTACTTGAGCTGCGCGCCATCGAGCGTGGTGTATTCGGTGGCTGCTTTCAGGTTCGCCGCCATAACGTCCGCAGGCGATGCGACAAGACCGATCTTGGCGAGATCACCATCCTTGTCCCACATTTTCGTCCACTGCAGCAGGTATTCCCGCAGGCCGGGGATCGCATCGAGATGCGCCTTCTTGGCGTAGACGTAGAGCGGGCGCGCGCCGGGATAGGCGAAGCTCGCGATGTTCTCGTAAGTCGGAGCGACACCGTTCATCTCGAGGCCCTGCACCTTGTCGGCATTCTCTTCGAGATAGCTGTAGCCGAAGACGCCCACGGCGTTGGGATTGCCTTCGATCTTCTGGACGATGAGATTGTCCTGTTCGCCCTGGTCGACATAGGCGCCGTCCGAACGGACCTCGGTGCACAGCTGTGCGTGGCGATCCTTGTCGGTTTCCTTGAGCGCTTCCATTTCGGGATTGGTATCGCAGCCGACTTCCAGAACCAGTTCCTTGAGCGCGTCACGCGTGCCCGACGTGCTCGGCGGCCCGTATACCAAGATAGGCTGGTCGGGGAGCGAGGGGTCGACATCGGACCAGGTCTGGTTGGTCTGCTCGCCGCCATAGGGCGAGGCCGCAATCGCTTCGTAGACCTGCTTGGGGGTCAGGCTCATCGTGATGCCGCCCTGCGCCGATGCGAAAGCGATCCCGTCGAGACCGACCTGGATTTCGATGATGTCGGTAACGCCATTGGCCTGGCAGTCGGCAAATTCGCTCGCCTTCATCTGGCGCGAGGCGTGCGTCATGTCGGGGGTGTCGGCGCCGAGACCGGCGCAGAACAACTTCATTCCGCCGCCGGTGCCGGTCGATTCGATGATCGGCGAACGATAATCGGGCTGGTTGCGAACGAAGGCTTCGGAAACTGCCTTAGCAAACGGGAACACGGTCGACGAACCGACTGCACGGATCGAGTCGCGCGAGCCGCCATCGGCTCCGTTGCCACCGCATGCGGTGAGCGCGAGCGCCGATACTGCGGCGAAGATGAAGGATTTGGTATTGGTCATGGATAGCCCCTTAGATGTATAGCTAGCGGCGCAAAAGCGCCCCAATGTTACAGGGTTGCGACAATAGTTTGACCCGGCGCCCGGAGGCCCGGAATTGGCGGATCGTCCGCCGGTCAGAAATCGATTTGCGCGCGCACGCCGAAAGCGTCGACACCGTAGGAGGTATTGCCATTCGCGGCGGGCAGGACCGCGTCTTCGTACTGCAAGCGGCCGTAATTGACCAACAGCGCGGTATAGTCGGTCGGTTTCCAGATCAGCGAGGCGAGATAGCCTGCCTGGCGGCCGCCGAGGATCCCGGCGTCGTTGAGGTCGAGATGGTCGTAGCGCAGCGTGAACTGGAGCGATCCGAACCCGCCTTCGCCAACCGGCCGCTGCGGCTTGGTGCGATCGAACTTGCCGCCCTTGTATCCACGCGAATCGTCGGTGAGGAATACCCCTGCCTCGGCATAGCCGCCGAAGAAGGTGGGGTCGCTCGCCAGAGCGGGCATGTCGACCGTCTGCCAATAGCCTTCGGCGGCGGCATGGAAACGCCCGGCGATCGCTGCGGCCTCGAGCCCGAACCCGGTTTCGCTGCGGGCACCCATGCTGCCGGTGTTGATGAACCGCTGCGAGGTGAAGTGCACCAGCGGGCGCTGGCGATAGCGCACCTCGGCAGCAGGATCGTCGAGGTCGTTGTAATGGACCGATCCGCCGAAATGAAGCTGCGTGTCGCCAGCCTCCGGCATGAAGACGATCCGCGCATCCACGCCCCGGTTCTTGCTGTCCGTGTCCTCGATATTGTCGGTGAAGACCCCCGCCTGGATGAGGATATCGCCTCGACCGTAAGTGATCGACGCACCCAGACGGCGTTCGAAGCCGAACGCGTCGGTAAAGGCCGCGCGCTCGATAAAGGTCGTGTGCAGGCTGCTGGTCAGTTCCTCGAGCGACTGGAAGTTGTTGTGTTGCCCGACCGCGACTTCGAGCGGACCGTCCTCATAGCTCAGGAAGGCATCGGTGACGGAAACCTCGTTGCCTGCGAAATCTATCTCGAACTTGTAGCCGAACCCTCCGGGCATATCCCCCGAAGCGCCCAAGCGGGCGCGGCGCAGTTCGCTGCCGAAGCCATCGCTGGCCCCGATCGACGAAGGGGCGCTGGTGAAACCCGTATCGACCATCAGACGGCCACGGGGCTTGAAGCTCCAGCCGTCGGACTTGGCGAGCACGGCGACCGGTGCAGCTGCTGCCGGCTCTGCCGGGGTGGTGGGAGCCGGCACCGCCGCTGCGGCGGCACGCGTTGCCTCCAGCTCGGTTTCGAGCTGATCGATACGTGCGTTCATGGCCGCCAGTTGCATGCGCATGGCCGCCAGATCTTCGTCCGCATCCTGCGCGAGCAGGGGTGCGGGGGCGGCGCAGCCGAGCGCAATGATTGCCAGCGGGAAGCGGGTGCTACGGGGCATCGTTCAAATCACTTGATCAGAGGGTTACGGAACGACGACGCCACTATGACCGCGATGTTTCAGATATATGACATCGTGTGCAACCGGAACCGGCTGACATGCCCCGGCCGCTACCAGCACAAGCCGCGTCAGTCGTCTTCGTCTTGCTTCTCCAGCGGCAGGGTTACCGTAACGCGCGTGCCTTCGCCCGGCGTGCTGTCGATATCCAGCCGGCCCCGGTGCCGTTCGACGATGTGCTTGACGATCGCCAGACCCAGTCCGGTGCCGCCCGATGCCCGGCTGCGGCCCGGATCGGTGCGGTAGAACCTGCGGGTGAGATGCGGAATATGCTCGGCCGCGATGCCTTCGCCGCGATCGGTCACGGTCAGCCTTAGCCGGTTGTCGCCCTTGGGGTGGATGCGCACCGTTACCGTCTGGCCGGGCTCACCGTATTTGAAGCCGTTGTCGACGAGGTTGCGGACCAGCTGTTCCAATTGCTGGCGATCGCCGCGGACCGGGAATTCGCCGGTCGCCTCGAAGTCGAGCAGCTCGAGCCGTTCGCCATTGGCCGCATCATGCGCCGCGCGTTCGGCGAGCTTGGCCAGGTCGAGCGTGGTCTCGGGCAGGTCGTGTTTCACGGCCTCGATTCGTGACAGCGACATCAGGTCGCTTACCAGGTCCTGCAAGCGTTTCGCCTCGCGCTGGATCGTGCCGAGGAACTTGTCCGCCATGCGCGGATCGAGATTATCGACATCCTCGCGCAGCGTTTCGACATAGCCGATGATCGAAGCCAGCGGCGTGCGCAGTTCGTGGCTGGCATTGGCGACGAAATCGGTATGGGCCCGCGCGATATCGGCTTCGGCGGTCTTGTTGACGAATTCGATGACGGCAAGTTCGCCGGGCAGCGTCTTGCGGTTGATCCGCCAGATATCGGTGCGCCGCGCCAGGCCGCGGACGACCGCACCGCCATCGACGTCGCGACCGAGCAGGCGGATCGCTTCGGGCTGTCGCAGCGCCATGCGGACATCCTGCCCGACGATATGTCCGCCCAGCAACTGGCGCGCCGACAGATTGGCAATAATCGCCCGGTCGCGTTCGGTAATGACCACGGGTGTTTCGGAATGTTCGAACAGGTCGGCCATATTGTCGCGGGTGAAGGCAGGGCCTTGCGGCTTGGGGCGCGCTTCGTCCGGCCGCGCGGCCACCAGATAGAGCGAGCCGATCCAGACCAGCAGGACGAGCGCGACATAGATCAGATCCACGCCAAGCGAGGCCAGGATGATGCAGGCCATCATCGCCAGCGCGAATCCGGGCCAGGGAAAGCTGGGCTTGGTCATGGCCATGCGGCCTAGCGGCGCATCAGCGGACGCGCCAGCCGCTTTTCAGCCCGGTGGAGAAGTGGTGACCCGTACGGGAATCGAACCCGTGTTTCAGCCGTGAAAGGGCCGCGTCCTAACCGCTAGACGAACGGGCCACGGAAGTGGCGCTTTGCGCGGATTGCCATGGCAATACCACCACCGTGGTGACCCGTACGGGAATCGAACCCGTGTTTCAGCCGTGAAAGGGCCGCGTCCTAACCGCTAGACGAACGGGCCACACCCGCGTTGCGGGTCGGTGGCGTGGCGGGCCAATTAGGCGTGGGGCTGCGGGCCGTCAACCCTCCTTCGCACGCAAAAGTATCAATCGGCCCAAGCGGCATCTTCCAGGTGCAGTTCCGCCTGCGGGCGGTTGCCCCAATCGTCGATCTTCACGCGGCCTGCCAGCCACAGGCGGCGGCCGCGCGATCCGTGCAGCAAGGCTTGTCCCATGTCGCTTTCGGCGGCGCGGAAGGCGATGCCCTTGAAGCTCTTGCCATCGTCGCCCGCGGCAATCAGGCGGACGTGATCGGTGCCCACGATATCGCATTTGACCAGCCGTACCGGGCCGACCGCCACCCGCGGCCCGGGCCAGCCGACCCCGTAGGGGCCGGCCTCTTCGAGCGAATTGACCAGCTCGGACGTCAGCCCGCCGGGCGCCACGGCAATATCGAGCGCCATATCGCGCGTGGCGGAAGCGCGGGCGACATGTCCCTCGAGCGTATGGTCGAGCCAGTCAGCCAGCTGGTCCACCTTGTCGGCGTCCACCGTGAGCCCGGCTGCCATGGCATGGCCGCCGCCCGCCACCAGCAGACCTTCGCCGCGCGCACGGATGATGGCGGCGCCAAGGTCCACCCCGCTGATCGAGCGGCCCGATCCCTTTCCGGTATCGCCGTCGAGCGCGATGACCACTGCGGGCTTGCCGGTCTTTTCCTTGATTCGCCCGGCTACGATCCCGATCACTCCGGGGTGCCACCCTTCGCCGGCCACCAGATGCACCGCCCGGTTGTGCTGGGCAGCAATCTGCTGCTCGGCCGCTTCCTGCACTTCGGCCTCAATCGCGCGCCGCTCGTCGTTGAGCGCTGACAATTGCGCGGCGATGGTGCGCGCCTCTTCGGGATCGCGCGTGGTCAGCAACCGCACGCCGAGCGTCGATTCGCCCACGCGGCCGCCGGCGTTGATCCGCGGGCCCAGGGCAAAGCCGAGGTCCGAACAGGCGGGACTGCGCTTGAGCCGGCTGGCATCGATCAGGGCGGACATGCCGATGTTGTCGCGCCGCGCCATCACCTTCAGCCCCTGCGCCACGAAAGCGCGGTTGAGCCCGTGCAATGCAGCGACATCGGCTACCGTGCCCAGCGCCACGACATCGAGCAGCGCAAGCAGATCGGGTTCCTTGCGGCCGGCAAAGAAGCCGCGCTGACGCAACGTGCGCACCAGTGCGATACCCAGCAGGAAGGCGACCCCGACTGCGGCGAGGTGGCCATGCGCGGCAGCGTCGTCCTCCTCGTCCAGCCGGTTGGGATTGACCAGCGCGACCGTCTTGGGAAGTTCGGCCGAGCACTTGTGGTGATCGACGACAATCACGTCGATCCCCGCGTCATGCGCCATGGCAAGCGCTTCGTGTGCCATAGCACCGCAATCGACGGTGACGATCAGGCTCGAACCCGATTGGCCGAGCCGGACCAAGGCTTCGCCCGAGGGACCATAGCCTTCGAGCAGGCGATCCGGAATGTAATAGCCTGCTTCGACCCCGAGGTCGCGCAACAGCCGGATGAGCAGCGCGGAACTGGTCGCGCCATCGACGTCGTAATCGCCATAGATCGTGATCGTTTCGCCTGCGAGTACCGCCTGCGCGATGCGGTCAGCGGCCACGTCCATATCGCGGAAGAGCGACGGGTCGGGCAGGAAGTTGCGCAGGGTGGGCTGCCGGTGGCGTTCGATATCCTCTGCTGGAACACCGCGCGACAGCAGCAGCTGGCGAACGATATCGTCCCCCAGGGTCTGGGATCCGCCGAGTTCCATGTTCCCGCCGCGCCAGCGCCATGCGCGACCGGTGAGGGAGGATGATACGCCGAATACATGTGAAAGGGCCTGCGATGCCATGCGCGGGCAATAGCCTGTGCTTGGGGGCAACGGAAGTTGCGCCGATTGACAATCGACAGCCGCGCGCAATGCTTGGCCCATGTCCACCGGACCGCTTCTGATCATCTGGCACAGCCGCACCGGTACCAGCGAGCAATTGGCACAGGCTGCACACCAGGCAGCTGGCGCCGATAGCCGCCTGCTGGGCGCGGAAGAAGTCGAACCGGAGGATCTTTTGGCAGCGGGCGGATATCTGTTCTGCTGCCCCGAGAACCTCGCGAGCATGAGCGGCGAAATGAAGGAAATGTTCGACCGGTGCTACTATCCCGTCCTTGGAAGGATCGAGGGGCGACCCTACGCGACGGTGATCGCCGCGGGGTCGGACGGGGAGGGGGCCCAGCGGCAGATCGATCGCATCGCCACCGGCTGGCGGCTGAAACGCGTGACCGATCAGTGGATCGTCAACACCGAGGCGCAGGAAGCAGAGGCCATTCTTGCTCCGAAGACCGTCGAGCCGGAAGCCCTGGACCGCGCTCGGGATCTGGGTACGGCACTTGCCGAGGGCATCGCCCAAGGTATTTTCTAGGGATCGGGTCCGTTTCGGAGCCATGCCGCCGGATCGGTCTCGACGCAGCGGCTAATTGCGACCACAAGAGCCCGGCATGGCAGCAGGACGGACGGCACGGTGACGGTCGGAGCTTCGAGGACCGGTGCGGCGGGGGCCGGCGCGGCTGGGCTTGTGCTCATGTTCGAGCACGGCCGCCGTCCCGACCGCGCGGCGATAGTTGAAGCGCTGGAATGCTTCCCCCGCGCGTCGATCAGTTTCGATCCCGCTAACGCGGATACGTCGCACCATGTCGCAGCCGAACTCTCGCAAGCGTCCCGCGACACCGACTGGCTCGAACTCCTGCTCGACGGCCTGACCTTCGACTTGCGGGGCCTGGCGCCCGGTCCGGCAATGGTCGCCCCCGAAGTGGCCTACCGGTTCAGCTGCGATGTCGATTGCCTTGCAGATGCGGAGGCCGTCAGCCTGCGTCCTGGCCCGCATATCGCAGCAGGCGCCCACTCCTTGCCGGTGGTGCGGACCTTGCTGGCGCTGGGGGGGGAACTGGCTGCGCGGCTGCCGGATGTTCGTGTGGTGTGCTGGCCGCCGGCGCGCACTGCGATTGCGCCGAAGTTCTTTATCGGCACGGTCGAAGCGTGGATCGCCGGCGGGGCATTCCCTGCGCTTGGGATGCTGGGTATATATGCCGGTCCGGGCGGCCATCTTCGCACCGAGGGACTGGCCTTCTTCATCGGCTGCGAACTGGCGCTGGCGCCATCCCTTTCACAGGACCGTGCTGCCGCGACACGGCTTGTCGTCCGCATCGTCCAGGAACTGGTCGGTTATGAATTGCCCGTCGAACCGCTGCGTTTTGTCATCGAGGGGGGAGCGGAACTCGAAATGGTGCCAGACTTGGCCGCTGGCGTGATTCGCATCGATCCCGTCTAGCGGCACGGTGGATCGCGGCACGCACACTGGAGCCCACTTCGCCCGCCCGCACTTGCCCTTCCGTGCGGTCAACCGTTCCGGCACTGCTGAACATGACCCCGCGCTGCAGAAACACCATCTGCTGCCTCGCCAGGCGCTGAATAAGCGATGTTTAACGGGATTGATCGAAACGGTGGGAGCCGATCGGATCGGGTTCGACGATTTTCGCTGCAACGGCCTGCTGCTGCCTGCGCGCGAGGATGCAGCGCTGCGTCTGGCGCTGCCGCTCCATCGCGGGCCGCATCGCCGCTACAACGAAATGGTAATCCAGCGGATGGGGCATATTGAGCGGCGCTGGTCACTTCAGAAGCAGTCGCGCCCGGACGAAGCCGCTGCCGTCGCCCTGATGCGGCTTGCCCTGTTGCAGCGTGCCCTGCGGCGGCGATTGCTGGATGTGCGCAAACCCCTTCGGCTCAATCGGAAAGATCGCCAGGCCGCCCGCGTCGATTTTACCGATCTCGACGCGATGGCGGGCCTCCTGTGGGAAGCGAGCGCGGACTAGGCGGTGGCCTTTGCCAGCGCTTCCTTTGCGGCGATATATTCGCCTTCGAGCCGCGCGACGGTCTCTTCGACGGGAGCGCTCCGGGTGACCGCGCCGATGCCCTGGCCCGAACCCCAGATGTCCTTCCACGCCTTGGCCTTGGAATTGCCGCCGCTGCCGAAATTCATCTTGCTGGGATCGCTTTCGGGCAGGTTGTCGGGATCGAGACCAGCGCTTTCGATGCTTGAGCGCAGGTAATTGCCGTGAACGCCGGTAAACAGGTTCGTATAGACGATGCCTTCGGCGCTGCTGTCGACGATGGCCTTCTTGTAGCCCTCGTCGGCATTCGCCTCGCTCGCGGCGATCCACGGCGAACCGATATAAGCGAAATCCGCGCCCAGTGCCTGCGCGCCAAGGATCGAACGGCCATGCGCAATCGAACCCGAAAGCGCGACCAGGCCGTCGAACCATTCGCGGATTTCCTGCATCAGCGCGAAGGGGCTCAGCACGCCGGCATGACCGCCGGCGCCGGCGGCCACGGGGATCAGGCCGGTGGCGCCCTTTTCGATTGCCTTGCGTGCGAAACGGTCGTTGATCACGTCGTGAAGCGTAATGCCGCCCCAGCCTTCGACCGCGCTGAACACTTCCTCCCGCGCTCCGAGCGAGGTGATGACCAGCGGCACCTGCCATTTTGCACAGGTCGCCATGTCGGCTTCGAGCCGGTCGTTCGATTTGTGGACGATCTGGTTGACCGCATAGGGGGCTGCCGGACGATCGGGATTATCGCGGTTGTGCGCCGCCAGCTCTTCGGTGATCTGGTGCAGCCACTCATCCAACTGGCTTTGCGGACGCGCGTTGAGCGCGGGAAAACTGCCGACGATCCCCGCCTTGCATTGCGCGATGACCAGTTCGGGCCCGGAAACGATGAACAGCGGCGATCCGATGACGGGGAGGCGCAGCTTGTCGAAGGGGGCGGGCAGGGGCATGGCGGGAAAATTCCTCTCAGTAGTCTAGGCGGGTGGCGTATGGTGCGTTCGCCCGCTTGTCGAGAGTGACGTTACGTAAACGTCAAGCTGCGGCGGACGGCAGCTCGAGCACGTGTTCGATGTCGTAGATACGCGCCGCAGTGCCAGCGAAAAGCGCGCGCTTTTCCGCCGGGCTGTGCTTTGCTGCCAGCCGCTTGAAGGTGTTCCACAGCACGGGGTAGGTCGCCCCCCAGCGATCGACCGGATAATTCGATTCGAACATCGCCCGATCGGGTCCGAACGCCTCGATGCAGGTTTCGATATACGGTCGCCACAGGCCGGCCAGGTGTTCCGATCCATAGCCCTTGTCAGGACCTTCTTCGGGCAGTCCGCAAAAAGCCATTGCCAGCCCGCCAAGCTTCACCGCGACATTGGGACATTCGGCAAGCGCGTGGATCGATTTGCGCCAAGTGTCGAACCGTTCGTGCAGCTTGCCTTGATAGCAGGCAATCCCCAGCGGGGTGCCGCAATGGTCGAGCACGATCTGCTGGTGGGGAAACGCCCGCGCGAGATCGATAAGGTCGCCCAGTTGCGGTTCGAGCAACCAGGCATCGAACGTCAGATTGTGCTCGGCATAGGCGGAAAACCCAGCCCGGAACGCGTCCGACGCATACAGACCTTCGGGGGCGTGGAACGGCGGACCGAGAACTTCGGGATCGGCATCCCAGGCAGCGGCATGGCGGATGCCCTTGAAACGTCCGTTGCCCGCCGCGATCAGCGCTTCGAGCACCGGCCTGACACCATCGCCAAGGGTCAGATCGGCATGGCCTACGATCCCGGCACAGGGCCGATAATCGCCGTACAGGCCGCTGGCCCCTTGTGCCGCCACACCATTGACGAATTCGACTTCGCCGACGGGTTTCATCGCTTCGTCGCGGCTGGCATCGTAGAAGGCGCCGCATTCCATGAACACCGTGCCCACGACATTGTGGCCGGAGTGCGTATCGGAGTAAAGTTGGTCGAAGGTATAATAGGCGGCACCCGAGATCGCTTCGATGAAAGCATGCCGCGGTTCGGGGAATGCCCCGACCAGCGGGCGCAGGTCCCACAGGTGATGGTGCGGATCGATGATCGGCAGTTCGGGTTCGAGAATATCTTCGGTCACTGGCTGCGCTCCCCCCTTCGGCTGCCTTCGGTCACTCCCGGTGATGGAACACAGGTCCGCCCTTTCTGACAAGCGAAAAGGATGCGCGGGAAGGGTGGCCTCATGCCTTGGGGCGCTGCCGTTTGCCGTCGCGCTGTCCGCGCACGGATATCTACGCGTTGCTACGGGGCAACCCGCAGCCAAATCCTTTCAGGCCGTTAACCTCCCCGGTCTACCGCGCCACCATGGGAACGGTTGCTCCATGACGCATCCAGCGATGCGGATCGCCTTATACGGGGCGCTGTTCTTCGTGGTCACGTCGGCCACGATCTTCTGGACCCGTTTCGCCGGCGGGCTCGCGCTGGTCTGGGTGGGATCCGCACTGGCTGCAGCCCTGTTCCTGACCCTGCCCCGCGTCCACCACCTCGGAGCTTTTGCGATCCTCATGGGCCTGAGCACGGCGGCGACGGCGCTGTTCGGTTTCGGACCGGCCTGGGCGCTCCCGCTGGCAGTGGCGAATATCTTCGAAGGCTGGTTCATCGCGTGGCTGCTGGTGCGCTTGAGGCCAGAGCGCGATTTTATCGAAAGCGAAGGCGGCGTCGCCTCGCTCGGGTTCTGGGCCGGTTTTGTCGGACCCCTTCCTAGTGCGATCGTGGGCGGGTTGATGGCGGTCCAGATCGTCGGCGGAACGTGGCTGTTCCATGCGTTTTCTTGGTGGGTCGGGCACGGACTTGGCACCTTGCTGGTGCTTCCGCTGGCCTTGCTCTTGCAGTCCTATCGCAGGGAAGACTTCGCTAATATGCGCGATCGCGCACGGGTTCTGGCCTTTGCGGGCGTGGTAAGCCTCACCGCGCTGGTCTCGGGGTTTGCGTTTCACCAGTCTGCCATGCCGCTGCTGTTCCTGCCCATCGTACCACTCGTTTTCGCCAGTTTCCGGTTTCGCCGGTTCGGCGCCGCTATCGCGGTGCTGGTGATTTCCGTCGCGGCGGCGTTCTCTCTGGGAATGGGAACCGGGGTCTTCGCCGAACTTGCCATGCCACTGTGGCAGAAGGCGCTGTTCCTGCAATTCTATCTCGCGACATTGTTGCTGATTGCTTTTCCGATGGCCGTCATAATCCAGCAACGTCAGCGGATCCTCGACGAACTCGGTGATCGCGAAGCGATGCAGCGCCTGATCGCCGACCATTCGGACGACGCCCTGCTGCACCTCGACAGCAGTGGAACCATCCGTTTCGCGTCACCGGCTTCGACCCGGTTGAGCGGTCGCGGCAGCGTGGATCAGCTGCACCTTGCGGCATTTTTCAGCGAGTTCGATCGTAAGAAGGTCGACCGCGCGCTCGATAAAGCCAGCCGCCATCCGGGCCGGACCGAAATACTCGAGCGGTCGGTGGGCCGGGGCGGGAAGACCCGCTGGCTTGAGGCAAAGCTGCGCGCAGTGGAAACCTCGGGTCGGAAAGTATGCGGCTTCGTGGTCACGATTCGCGACATTACCGCACGCAAGCTCGAGGAGCTGGAGATGACGCGCGAAGCACGGACCGATACGCTCACCGGCTTGCCCAACCGCCGCGCATTCCTCGATATCCTCGAGAGACGGTTGGACGTTGCCGATCAGGAGCCGTTCGGATTGGCATTCGTCGATCTCGACCATTTCAAGCAGGTCAACGATACCCACGGGCATGCCATCGGTGACAAGGTTCTCAGCGAAGTCGGCGCGATCATGAACGGTATGGCGTCCGATACATTCTTCTTCGCACGGCTGGGGGGCGAGGAATTCGCCATCATCGTGAAGCGCCCGCTGGCAGAAGCAGCGGCAGACATCTGCGAACGCCTGCGTCTGGCAATCGAGAAACACCCCATGGCCGACAGCGATGGCAAGGCTTTTACCGTCACCGCGAGCCTCGGTTTCGCCATGATCAGCGAAAGCTGCAGCGCGTCGATGGCGCTGCAGGCCGCGGACGCCCCGCTCTATCTTGCCAAGGCGTCGGGCCGCAACCGCACCTGCCGGGCGCAGGGCTTCGGACGACTTACCAGAGGCGGCGCACCAATCGAACAGGCGCGGATTGCCGTCGCCGGCTAGGCTGCGTCCATCGCCGAATTCGCTGCGCTGAGCACGGCTCTGACGCTTGCCGTCGCGACATCTTCGTCGACCCCGCAGCCCCAGATGGTTCGCCCGGCGGCGTCCCGGCATTCGAGATAGGCGGCAGCGCGGCTGTCCCGTCCGGCAGTCAGTGCATGTTCGGTGTAGTCGACCACTTCCAGGCTGAGTCCGAAAGCGTCCTCGAGCGTGGTCAGTACCGACGAGATCAGGCCGTTGCCGCGGCCTGAAACGGTCTGTTCCTGTCCAGCAACCGCGATGGTTCCGGTGAACAGCCGGGTACCGTCGCTGCCGCGCCGTTCCTCGTAATCGACCAACTGGAAATGCTTGTCGGCGGTCTGGACATGGTAGGCCGCCTTGAACGCTTCCCAGATATCGGTGGCATTGAGCTCGCGACCGACCTCGTCTGCCATCCGCTGCACATGTGGACTGAAATCGGCCTGCATTTTCTTGGGCAGCTTGAGCCCCTGGTCCTGTTCCAGCACCCAGGCGAAGCCGCCCTTGCCGGATTGCGAATTGACCCGGATCACCGCTTCGTAGCTGCGCCCCAGATCGGCCGGGTCGATTGGCAGGTAGGGTACGCGCCAATGCGGATCGTTCTGCGTCTCGAGCGCCGAAAATCCCTTCTTGATCGCATCCTGGTGGCTACCCGAAAAGGCGGTGTATACCAGTTCGCCACCATAGGGGTGCCGCTGGTGGACCGGCAGTTCGTTGCAATATTCGACCGTCTCGATCACGCGGTCGATGTCGGAGAAATCGAGCTGCGGATCCACGCCCTGCGTGTACATGTTGAGCGCCATCGTCACCAGGCAGCAATTGCCCGTGCGTTCGCCATTGCCGAAGAGGCAGCCTTCGACGCGGTCGGCACCGGCCATCAGAGCCAGTTCCGCCGCGGCCACGCCGGTGCCGCGGTCATTATGCGTGTGCAGGCTGATCACCGCGCTGTCGCGAGCGGGCAGGTTGCCGATGAAGTATTCAACCTGATCGGCATAGATATTGGGGGTCGCCGCCTCGACCGTCGCGGGCAGGTTGAGGATGATCGGGTGTTCGGGGGTGGGCGCCAGCACCTCCATCACTGCTTCGCAGACCTCGAGGCTGAAATCGAGTTCGGCAGTCGAGAAGGTTTCGGGGCTGTACTGGAAATGCCACGCGGTATCGGGTTGCTTGGCCGCTTCGTCGCGCATGATCTTGGCGCCATGCACTGCAATGTCGCGGACCTGCTCCTTGCTCATCCCGAACACCACTTCGCGCCAGGCGGGGCTGACGGCATTGTAGAGATGAACGATCGCCTGCTTGGCCCCTACAAGGCTGGCAAAGCTGGTCCGGATCAGGTCTTCGCGGCTTTGGGTGAGGACCTGCACCAGCACGTCATCGGGTACGCGCCCGTCGCGAACCAGGCCGGAGATGAAGTCAAACTCGGTGGCACCGGCGCTGGGGAAACCGACTTCGATTTCCTTCACCCCGATTTCGACGAGGAGGTCGAAGAAGCGCCCCTTCTTGTGCGCATCCATCGGATCGACAATTGCCTGGTTGCCATCGCGCAGATCGGTCGACAGCCAGCGCGGCGCCGCAGTGATGGTGCGTGTGGGCCACCGGCGTTCGGCAAGCGGTACCTGCGGGAAGGGCGAATATTTGACGCTCGGGTCGCGGAGCATGGACATCGGGGAAACTCGGTATCTGCGAAAGTGTAGGGTGGCGGTCGGTCCCTTGGGCGCTCAGCGCACCGGGAAAGGCACGCCAGATATCACGCCCAAGGGCGAGTAAGTCGCAGGATAATTAGGCCGAGTGCATTCGTCATACCACGGCGTATGCGAAAGCCAGCCGGGGTTGTAAAGCAAAACAGTCTTGGGCATCGCGAGAAATTATATTTCACGGTAGACGGGAGAGAGCATGGCCGAGGGGCATTCGCTTAACGAGACACTTGGTTTGATACGGGTCGTGTCGACCGACGCCGAGGGACATGCGAGGCTGGAATACGAAGCCAAGCAGGCGCAGTGCCATTCGGGCGGGGTTGTGCAGGGCGGCTTCATCAGTGGCTGGATCGACGCGGCCATGGCGCATGCGGCAATGGCCAGGAACGGCCCCGGCATTGTCCCGATGACGCTGGAACTCAAGATCAGCTATTTCGCCCCGACGCGCCCCGGGCTCGTCATCGCAGAAGCCTGGGTCGAACGGCATGGCAAGCGGACCAGCTTCTACGAAGGCCGTTTGAAGGACGCGGCGGGGACCGTTCTCGCCAAGACGACAAGCACGATATTGCTGGCCGATATGAACCGAGTGGTCGCCGCATCGAAAAAAGCGACGGAGGACGCGTAGCCATGAACGCGATCAGGCCGTTCACGCTCGACATTCCCGAGGCGGATCTAGCGGATTTGGCAGCACGCCTCGATCGCACGCGCTGGCCCGAAGCGGCAACGGTCGACGACTGGACGCAGGGCACACCGCTTGCCGCGCTTGGGGAGCTGGTCGCCTATTGGCGGACCGGTTACGACTGGCGGCGATGCGAGGCGCGCCTGAATGCGGTCGGGCAGTTCGTCACCGAGATCGATGGGCTGGATATCCACTTCCTGCACAAGCCCTCGTCGCGCTCCGATGCCGTGCCGCTGTTGCTGACGCATGGCTGGCCCGGTTCGGTGGTCGAATTCCTCGGCGTGATCGACGAATTGACCGAGCCGACTGTGGCAGACACGCAGGCGTTCCATGTCGTCGCCCCGTCGCTGCCCGGCTACGGCTTTTCCGCCAAGCCCGGGGCTACGGGATGGGGGGTGGAACGGATCGCGCAGGCCTGGACCGAATTGATGCAGAGGTTGGAATACCGGCGCTGGATGGCGCAGGGCGGGGACTGGGGCGCGGCAGTCACGATGGCGATCGGGGAACTGGCCCCGTCCGAGTGCAGGGGTATCCACCTCAACATGCCGATCGGCCGTCCGGGACCGGATGACATGCAGAGCAAGGACCCCAAGGTGCTCAAGGCGCTGCAGCGCCTCGGGTTCTATCAGGAATGGGATTCGGGCTATTCCAAGCAGCAAAGCACGCGTCCGCAGACGATCGGCTATGGCCTGGTGGATTCGCCCTCCGCGTTGGCGGCATGGATGCTCGAGAAAGTGCACTACTGGACCGATAACCAGGGTTCGGCCTGGGATGTGCTGACGATGGACCAGGTGCTCGACGACGTCATGCTCTACTGGCTGCCGGCTACCGGCGCCTCCGCGGCCCGGCTCTACTGGGAAAGCTTTGGCAAGTTCGGCGACGGCACGGTGAGCATACCTGCGGGGGCGAGCGCCTTTCCCGGAGAGATCCTGCCCGCGCCACGCGAGTGGGTGGTGCGAACGCTCACCAATCTCGTTTACTGGAACGAGTTGGACAAGGGCGGGCATTTCGCCGCGTGGGAGCAGCCGGAACTGTTCGTGAGCGAGCTGCGCGCCTGTGTGGCCGCCATGCCGTGATCGCCGCTGAGCCGATAATCAACGCCGCCGCAAGCTGTCGGGTGCAAGCTGGTCGATCGAAGTCACGCCCATGAGCCGCATGCCGCGTTCGATTTCTTCCTTCAGGATCTGCACCGCCCGTTCGACCCCGTCCTGCCCCGCAGCGGCAAGCGCATAGAGATATAGCCGCCCGCCCGAGGCGGCTGTCGCCCCCGCTGCCAGGCTCTTGAGGACATGCGTGCCGCGGCGCACACCACCATCGAGAATGATCTCGATCTCGCCATCCACGGCCTCGACGATTTCCGTCAACTGGTCGAAGGGCGCGCGGCTGCCGTCGAGCTGACGTCCGCCATGGTTGGAAATCCAGATAGCATCGGCACCGATCTCGACCGCTTTCCGCGCATCGCCCGCGCTCATGATACCCTTGAGGGCGAAAGTCCCGCCCCAATCCTGCCGGATGCGCGCCGCGGTATCCCAATCCATGTTCGTATCGAGCATGGTGTTGAAATAGTCCTGGATGCTGACCGCCTTGCCGCTGCCTTCTTCGACATGTCCATCGAGGTTGGGCAGCCGAAACTTCGGACCGAACACGTAATCGAGCGTCCAGCGAGGGCGCGTGGCGTAGCTCCAGAGCGAGGATGCGTTGAAGCGGGGCGGGGTGGTGAAGCCCGAACGCAAGCAGCGTTCGCGCTTGCCCGATACTATGGTGTCGACCGTCAGCGCGAGGGCATCGAAGCCCGCTGCCTGGCAGCGTTCGATCATGCTGGCGTTGAGTCCCTGGTCCTTGTGAACGTATAGCTGGAACAGCTTGGGTCCGTCGGTCAGCGCCGCGATCTCTTCGATCGAGTGCGTGGCCAGGCTGGAAATGCCGAACCATATGCCGAACCGGGCTGCCGCTTGCGCGACGGCCCGTTCACCGTCGCGGTGAAAGGCGCGCTGCAACGCGGTCGGGCTGAGGACCAGTGGCAATGCACTGTGGCGGCCCATGATCTGGCATGAGGTGTCGATTTGACCGACGCCCGCGAGCACGTCCGGTACGAGATCCATCGTATCGAACGCGCTGGTGTTGCGCGCCTTGGTCACTTCGTCATCGGCAGCCCCGTCGATATAGTCGAACACGGGCCACGGCAGCCGCTGTTTCGCGAGCCGGCGGAAGTCATCGATATTGTGGCAGTCTGACAAGCGCATGGGGAGGACCGTGGCCGCTCGCCATGCGCTTGTCGAGAGGGGTTCAGTCGCGTTCGAAAGCCGCGCTGATTTCCAGGTCGACCATGTTGTCGACCAGCGGGGCGGCGTAGCTGATTCCCCAGTCGGTACGATCGATCTGCGCACGAGCGTGGAAGCCGACGGTCTGCGCTTCGCTCATCGGGTTCTGTCCGGCGCCGGTGAATTCCACCAGCATGGTAACCGGGCCGCTCTGGCCGTTCATCGTCAACATTCCGCTGGCGACGGCGGTGGTTTCACCGGTCCGCCGGACCGAGGTTGAAACGAAGCGCGCTGCTTCAGGTTCGGGACCGAAGAAGTCGGGGGCCGCGCCATCCTTGCCCGGGCGCAGCAGATGGTCGCGCAGACCTTCGCTGGGCACCGATACACTGGTGATCGGAACCGTGATGTCGAACTGCGTCGCGTCGATATCGGCAGGGTCGAGCGTCATCGTGCCGTCGATCTTGCCAAACAGTCCGAAGTAGTCGTTGAAACCGAAGTGACCGACCTGCCAGCTGACCAACGTATGCGATGGGTCGAGCGAATAGCTACCGGCGGCGACCCGGCTGACGTCGACGACGCCCGGGATCTGCGGCTGATCCTGCGCGGATATCGCCGTGACGGCCAGCGATCCGCTGGCTGCAAGCGCAAGGGCGAGGAAAGATGTCTTCATGGTCGGCCTCCTGTTGAACCTCACTGAAGAATGCCCCGCGCCAGTAACGCGTTCCCGGAGTGTGCCGGTCCGGTCGGCTGCGGTACGCACCACAACGTGTCGGTGAACGGCAACCATTGGCCGGGATCTGACCAATGGATGCCGATAGCAAATGTCAGTTCTTGTCCTTGTCGACCAGCTTGTTCGCGCCGATCCAGGGCATCATCGCGCGAAGCTGGGCGCCGGTCTTTTCGATCGGATGCGCGGCGGCGGCCTTGCGGCTGGCCTTCAGTTCGGGCTGACCGGCCTGGTTGTCGAGCACGAAGTCCTTGACGAAACGCCCTGACTGGATGTCCTTTAGGACGCGCTTCATTTCGGCCTTGGTCTCTTCGGTGATGATGCGCGGGCCGGTCTTGATGTCGCCATACTCGGCCGTGTTCGAGATCGAATAGCGCATGTTGGCGATCCCGCCTTCATACAGCAGGTCGACGATCAGCTTGGTCTCGTGAAGGCATTCGAAATAGGCCATCTCGGGCGCATATCCGGCTTCGACCAGCGTTTCGAAGCCGGCCTGGATCAGATGGGTGACCCCGCCACACAGCACGGCCTGTTCACCGAACAGGTCGGTTTCGCACTCTTCCTTGAAATCGGTTTCGATGATGCCCGACCGGCCGCCGCCAACCGCGCTCGCATAGGACAAGGCCAGCTGTTTGGCGAAGCCGTTGCCGCCCGACTGGCTCGATTCTTGGTGCACCGCGATGAGGCAGGGTACGCCGCCGCCCTTGATGTATTCGCCGCGCACCGTGTGACCAGGCCCCTTGGGCGCGATCATGATGACGTCGACATCGGCGGGTGGGTCGATCAGCCCGAAATGGATGTTGAGACCGTGCGCGAAGGCGAGCGCAGTACCCGGGCGCATCCGGCCAGAGACTTCGTTGGCGTAGATCGCTGCTTGGTGTTCATCGGGCGCGAGGATCATCAGCACGTCGGCCCATTCGGCGGCTTCGGCAACGGTCTTGACCGTAAAGCCCGCACCTTCGGCTTTCTTCGCGCTGGGGGAGCCATCGCGCAGCGCAATGGCGAGTTCGCCCACACCGCTATCGCGTAGGTTCTGCGCGTGGGCATGGCCCTGGCTGCCATAGCCGACGATTGCGACCTTCTTGTCCTTGATCAGCTGCTGGTCGCAATCGGCATCGTAATAGACTTGCATTTTCTTCCCTCGCGTCGCCCCCGCTAAGGCAGGGGCCCAGAAATGGTCGCCGGCTGGCGATAGGTTGGATAGGCTCCCGCCTGAGCGGGAGCGACGAAATTCATTCGATCAGTTCGGCTCGGGCCCGCGGACCATTCCCACGATTCCCGAACGCCCCACTTCAACAAGCCCGAGCTCGCGCATCAGCGCGATGAAACTGTCGATTTTCTCGGGCGAGCCGGTCAGTTCGAAGACGAAACTGGAGGTTGTGGTGTCGACCACATTGGCGCGGAACAGTTCCGCGATGCGCAGCGCCTCGACGCGATTGTCGCCTTTACCGGCGACCTTGATGAGCGCCAGTTCGCGTTCGACATGCCCGCCCGATTCGGTGAGGTCGATCACCTTGTGGACCGGCACCAGCCGTTCGAGCTGGGCGCGGATCTGGTCGATCACCGGCTCGGGGCCGTTGGTGACGATGGTGATCCGGCTGATTGCATGGTCTTCCGAAATGTCGGCCACGGTCAGGCTGTCGATATTGTACCCGCGCGCGGTGAACATGCCCGTGATCTTGGCCAGGATACCCGGCTCGTTGTCGACGATGACATTGAGAACGTGCCGCTCGGCGGCCTGCATGGCGATCTTCATTGTTC
>PVBE010329588.1_pt1 | contig 24202 bp, 20 predicted proteins | sample 1631181 | NCBI WGS metagenome assembly PVBE01 (sample SAMN08397723, study PRJNA350692) | Marine metagenome, whole genome shotgun sequencing project. | isolation source: water | place: Pacific Ocean | collected 2012-04 | reverse complement strand
CCCCGACACCGACCCCGGAATGCTCAAGGAGACCCTCGAGTCGGTGGCAGCCCAGCTGTGGCCCGAGTGGGTGCTCTATCTGGCAACCCAGCTGGCCGACGAGACCGACCTGAGCGAGGACCTCACTGGGGTGGTTTCCGGCGTGGGCGATGCCCGTGTGCGCATTACCGGGCCCGAGCCTGCTGTGCTGGGTGACTGGGCGGCGTGGGTTCCGGTGGGCGACCTGGTGCACGAGGCGTGCCTGTTCTCCCTGGCCCACGCAATATCGGTGGCTGACACCACGGCTGTCGCCTACACGGACAACGACCACGTGGACGCCAGGGGGCGCTTCTCACTTCCCCACGCCAAGCCAGACTGGAACCCGGACCTGCTCATGGGCCAGGACTACCTGGGTGGCCTCGTGGCCTACCGGCAGGACGTGGCCGCCGGGGCACCGAACCCCGAAACACCCCACGAGCGGGCCCTGCGCTCCACGGAGGGCCTCACGGCCGCCCAGGTGCTCCACGTTCCCCATATGCTCTACAGCACCCGCATCGACCCCGGGGGCCTCGGCTGGACCGAGGGCACCCACGTCACGTGGCCGCTGCCCGACCCACCACCCAGGGTGTCGGTGCTGATACCAACCCGTGACCAGGGGCACCTGCTGGAGCGCTGTGTGGCTTCACTGATCGGCGACAGCGCCGCTACGGAGTACCCGAATCTGGAACTGGTGCTGGTCGACCACGAGTCCACCGAGCCACGTGCCCGTGCCGTGATCGATGCGCTTGCCGCCGACCCGGCCCACAGGGTCGTCACCTTCTCGGGGACCTTCAACTTCGCCGCCATGGTCAACCGGGCCGCCGAGACTGCTACCGGCGAGATCCTCCTGCTCCTCAACAACGACACCGAGGCGATCAGCCCCGCCTGGCTAGTAGAGATGGTCGGGCAACTCTCGCGCCCCGAAGTGGGTGTCGTCGGCGCGCTCCTACTTTTTTCTGACGGCACCATCCAGCATGCCGGCGTGCACCCCGGCGTGGGTGGCCTGATGGGGCACGGCCACAAGCACCGTCGTGGCGACGACCCGGGTTACTTCGGTCGCCTCACGGTGGCCCACGAGGTGGCTGCGGTCACCGGCGCCTGTCTGGGCGTCACCCGGGCCAACTGGGACCGCCTCGGTGACCTCGACGAGGAGCACCTGGCGGTGGCCTACAACGACATTGATCTCTGCCTGCGTGCCCGTGAAGCGGGCCTGCGCGTGGTTTTCACACCACATGCCGTGCTGCACCACCGCGAGTCGGTCTCGCGCGGGTTCGATGACGACCCGGCCCGCAATGCCCGCCTGGCCGGCGAGGTGGCGGTGATGCGCGATCGCTGGGGCGACCTGCTGGCCGTCGACCCGGCCTACAGCCCAAACTTGACGCTCACGGGCGGCGACTTCACCCTGGCGGAGCACCCGAGGGTGGAGCCACCCTGGCGCTGATCTGTTGATTCCTAGAGACGCTCGACGTTCTTCCCAACCAGGCGCCCACTTGTGTCAAGGACACAGTCAGCACCTTCCAGAACATTTGTCTCAAGGAACTCTTTGTGTGCCTGCAGAACGACCACAATGTCGGCACGACTGACCGCCTCGTCGACGTTGGGAACCTTTGGAACCTCGATTCCGGCAACGACGAAACAATCGACATTGGGGTCCACGTACGACACGTCCGCCCCCATCGTCCTCAGATATGTGACCAGGGGCTTTGCCGGAGTCTCACGCTGGTCGCTCACGTTCGCCTTGTAACTGACTCCAGCGAGCACAACACTTGATCCGTTCAGTGGCCTGCTAATGCGGTTGAGCGAGTCCTGAACGCGCCTTGCGACGTATGCCGGCATCCGTTCCGACACCTCCTCGGCGAGTTCAACGAAGCGGAGGCGGTAGCCGACCCTCTTCGCTACCCACGACAGGTAGTTGGGGTCGATGGGAATGCAGTGTCCGCCCACCCCGGGTCCGGGACGGAATGCCTGAAACCCGAAGGGCTTGGTGGCGGCTGCGTCGATGGCCGCCCACAGGTCGATACCAACCTCATGGCAGAACACCGCCATCTCATTGATGAGCGCAATGTTTACGTGGCGGTAGGTGTTCTCAAGCAACTTGGCGAACTCGGCCTCACGGAGCCCCACAGTCGGAACCACCGTGTCAACGATCTTCTCGTAGAACTGCACGGCCCGCTCGGTGCAGGCCGGGGTGAGACCGCCAACGATCTTAGGTGTGTTGCGCAGGCCCCACTCGGGGTTGCCAGGGTCTATCCGCTCTGGCGAATACGCCAGGTTGAAGTCGATTCCCGCCGTCAGCCCGCTCCCCTCCTCGAGCAGGGGCCTGACCATGTCTTCGGTCGTCCCCGGGTAGGTGGTCGACTCCAGAACCACAAGCGAACCCGACTGTAGGTGCTCAGACACGGTTACTGCCGCTACCTCAACTGCCCCCAGATCTGGTGTTCCGTTGCCGTCCAGAGGGGTCGGCACACAAACAATGATGGCATCAGAGTCGTCAATACAGGAGGGGTCAGTAGTGGCTTCAAAACCCGCCTCGAACATCATCTTCAAGTCAGCTGAGTCGATGTCGTCAATATGTGAAACGCCATTCGACAAATCCGACGCTATGGAAGGATCGACGTCTAGTCCCCATACCCGAATGCGCGCGCTGCACGCCTCCTGCGCCAAGGGCAATCCCACATAGCCCAGGCCAACGACGGTTAGAGATGGGGTCACTCAGTGAGCTCCCTGGCCAAATATGGTTCCGTTGCGGCAGACAATCCAAGGTCAACAATCTCACCGAGTGACCTAGGGCGCAGCAACATTCTCTTGGAGATCAACCCACGCACAGTGTCCAACGGTCGACCGGCACCCGGTGTAAATTGATTGATTGACTCAGTTGATTTCATGCGTTACCCCTGGCTATTAGGCCAGTCCTAGGTCGGCTGCGAGGCGTCGGAATGCCCGTGGTCAGAAGGGCGAGCGACCCTACGGTCAATGAATCCAACAATTGTTGGCACAAGAGCAAGTTGTGACGACACACCCACTTTTGCATACCGCTAGGATGATACCCGGGTCATGGACTGGTGTGGAGCCTGAGATGGTAGATATTGGTAGTTCGATTAGGGCACTGGCCCATAAGTTGCCACTGGGGGCAATGCTTGCTGCCACTTCACTCGCGGTTGCTCCATTTTCAGGATTTCTTTACCGAAACCGTGAACTAGCCGCTATTGGGGATCTCTGGCATTACGTGCTCATTTACGTCGGCTCACTACTGATTGTAGTGGTCGGCATCTCACTGGTATTTGGTAGGCGAGTTGGTTCTAGATGGTCATTCCTCCTCGGTTGGTGTGCATTCGCCCTGTTCTGGTATCGAGATGTAAAGGCCTTCTCAGACGAACTCTCCTTAACCGAGGGAATCCCGTTCCATGGACCTGTGGCGTGGATACTCGCCACCGCTTCAGTTCTATTCCTAATTTTTTTTCTATGCGACCGCTCATGGTTCCAGAGTGGCGGAATTTGGTTTGCAGTAACTGTGGCGTTGTTGCCACTAGGTCAGTACGCGCTATTCACAGTCACCGCTGAGAACTATGAGACCGATTCGTTTGAGTCAGTCAATTTGGAGAGTCACCCAGACATCTATTTCCTGATGGTAGATGGCTTTGGCCGCCAGGATGTGCTACAGGAACTGTTCAACATCGATACAAGCGATTTTGTAGAGGAACTGCGGCGCGAAGGTTTCGTAGTTGCTGACCGCGCACTGGGTGCGCATCCCATGACATGGCTCTCAATTCCGGCCATCTTGGACCAGAAATATCAGGCCCAACCCGGGGATCAGGGCAGGCCAGCAACAACTAGGCAACAGATGTCTATCTTGGCTGGAGCGAGTAAAACACATCAGGTTCTCCTCACCAACGGCTACAACTTCGTGATAGCGGCAGACAGTTCCTGGATGCTCTGTAACTCTTCACCGATTAGTGAGTTGATGGACTGTGTTGTTGACCAACCTGAAATAGATGCGGCCATCAAGACTGCCTACGTTCGATACCAACTTGCGTATATGACACCCATCTCTGGACTCGCAGGCTACGGACTACTGCCTGACGCCATCGCTGCACTATGGCAGGGCCCGGCAGTGATAGAAGATGAGGATGCAGTGGGAGGAAAGGCATTTCTAGCGAGCGACGTACTTGGTGTCGTTGACACAGCCCACGCCAGAGACGACTCGACCCCTCTCTTCGTCTATGCCCACATGATGTACACACACCCGCCATTCACCCTCGGGCCCAAATGCAAGTTTAAGACAAGGGGGGTACCCGACCTATCGAGTGGATGGGATAATATTTCCGGCTATCAGGACGGCATCGACTGCACGGTGGATCAAGTCTTCAAACTGATCAGGGAAGTTGATCCATCGGCTGTGATAGTAATTCAGTCAGACCATGGACCCATCCCAGATGAGCTCAGCAGCTTGGATGAGATCTCAGAAATTATTGATGATCCAACTTTGCCGATCGAGGCTCTTTGGGCAAGAGCGAGCGTTCTGAGTGCCGTTCGACTGCCTGAGCAATGTCGCCATCTGGTCTCAGATACCTATGCCGGCGTCAGCACCTTCAAGGTTGTCTTTAACTGCCTAACTGGCAGCCCGGAACCAACTACTCCTGAGCGGTTCTATTGGGCGTGGTGGGATTCTCACTCAGTTACCGATCTAACTGACCGTATTCGCAGTTATGAAGTGTCCCGGGTTCTGGAATAGCCGAAGTTGTATAGGTCAGGTAGAGGCAACTCAAGGGAAATAGTCAGACCTTCGGCGTTAGATGCAGCATGAGACGAGAGTCAATCTCTTGTCGTCTCCGAATCTCAAACTGGCTCTCCAGGGCTCGGTTGATCCTTGCTCCGTCGTATCTTTCCCGATAGTCGTCAGGGTGGGCCTTCTGCTCAAGCAGCAATGACACCATCGGGTCACTGATTGCTGGAATCTCCATGACGACGTCGGCATCAAGTGACCTAAGGAAATCAGCAATCAACTCTGGCGGGATTGATGAACTAATTACAAGGTGATGGATTACTGCCAAAAAAAGTACGAGGTCTGGTCGTACTCGCTGAAAGAATGGCTGACGTTCCGTGTTGGCCCATCCTCGACCACTAGCTGGATCTGTGATGTCAACAACCAAAGGCAAGATGTTCTTGTTTGAACCCTTTAGCGACGCATAGAGATTGTCAATAACCGCATCATCACTGTCCACAGCGACGACATAGTCGGCAAAGGGGGCAACAGCCTCGCTAAAGGCACCATCATTGGCCCCAATGTCCAATACCAGTGACGGCCTAGTTGATGAAGCAACATTTTTCACAAAGTCGAGCTTTGCCTGAAATGCCTTGGACGAATAGTGAGACCTATCGGAATATGACGACCAATGGGAGGTGTTAACTCGTCGGGAAACACGATGTAACAGTTTTTCAAGTCCACTCATCTGCCTGTCGATAACTTTCGCAGTCATTCCCGCCGCGGCAAGGTCAGAGTGGGTGAACGTTCTCGTTCCCCTCTCCTTTCGCTTATCTGCCGCGGACTGGAGGCCGACATGCACGATGAGTGAAGGGCGAAGTCGTTCTGACACAGCCAACTTGGCCCAACACATAGATGCTGGTATTCCCGCCAATGAGCCACGGAGCACGACCCGATGCTCTGAGCCTTTGCCCCGAGTGCCTAACAGGAGCGGGTAAAGAAACATCTCGCAGAATTGTCGATAGGCAATCCAAGCCTGGCCATTCTGATAGAGCTCAAAGGAGCCAAGGTCTATGTGCACCGGCCGACTTCCAATGAACTGGACATTGTAAGGAGTGGTGTCGATCGTCGCCCAGCCTTCGGCCATTGCCTTCCTAGCCAATCGAAGCTCAAGGCTCGCAGCATCCAACAACATCGTCCGCGACCACTCAAACGGATAGCTAACAACAGGTAGACGCTCATGTTCCATAACCACTTGCCACGGAACTCTCTCGCGAGCCAGGTTGAGATTTTCAAGGTCAGTCGGATCAGACATCAGGGTGGTAGTGATGATTTCACCGCTCTTCATACCAGCCGAAAGAAAACTCGTTGACAGCAACGCCTCAACTTCAGCCTGTGAAGACCGCAGGCCCCGGAGCACACGTGTCCCAGACAGGTACACCCGACTCTTGGGATCCCTAAAGGAACCCGGTTCATTGACAGTCACTTCATAACCACAGGTTCGAAAATAGCTTCTGCGATGCGCTATTCCCCATCAGCCATATCCGACCGACGACGTACCCACCTTCCGAGGCGGTGCCACAGTGCTCGCCCAACTACGCGCAGCCCGGCCACCCCACCGCCAATTGCTGCGACAACCAGAGAAATGGAACCACCATCAAGATACGCGAAGGAGTACATCAAGAAAGACAACTCTATCCCGCCAGCACAACGAACCTTGTGACTACCAAAGAGCGTCCACTAACCGTCACAGAGAAACTGTCTCACCGGACAATCGCCGACAGAACTTGACATAGAAAGTCTTCGGAACTCTGTCCAACTTGTAGAGGATCCAGAACAGGAACCTGAGGCGTTCAAAGGTCCTCTTGTACGTTGGATAGTCGGTGTAGTGGCGCCGTGGGGCATCCATCAACTCCTCCCACCGCGCCTCACCGTAACCAAGCCGTTTCTTTACCATCGCCAGGAGTTCCGGGTCAACGACAGGGTCGAGGTCGTATTCGGCCTTGGCCTCTACCCGTGTCAGTTGTCCGGAGCGGACGCGTCCGGAGAGTTCGTTGACCCGCATATCGATATCGAATCGTCTGGGTAGAAAGTAGGTGTGGTAGAAGGCTGTGAATCGGTTCTCCAGATGGTGTCCGCCATACCACTCCCAGCCATATTCGCTAGTCAAGAAGCGCTTCGTGGCCTCCTTGTCGTAGTTGAGCCAGTACAGGGGTCGAATACGACGAATGCCCGAGAAGGCGGCCCACTTCACGAACTTTATGAACGGCATGTCAGGGAATGACTTCATCAGCACAGTTCCATGCCGTCGATGGACTTCTCTGATATAGCGACCGTCCATGTACAGCCACCCGAGTGGGGACACCCCTTCGGTACGGAATGAGTGTCCCTCGACGATGTGTTTGACGCCGTGTTTCTCAGCCGCCCGGTAGAGAGCCCCCATGAAGCCGATGTCGGTGGCCGCGTCGATATCTCGAACGCCGGATTCGATGAACGCACGGTAGATGTCGTCGTACTCGTAATTGTCGACGACGTAGGTCTCGAGCGGCACGTCAAGTTGGTCCAACACCGTGTAGATGTTGTTTGTCGCGATAGGGCTGTTCCATGTGTTGTCGAAATGCACCGCCAGAGGTCGCAGTCCCCGTCGAACCATCTCGTGTGCGAGGTAGGAAGAGTCACAGCCACCGCTAACCCCGAGAATGCAGTCGTAGTCCCTGCCACGACCCGCGGCCTTCATCTCGTCGACCATGGCCTCGAGTATCGACTCGCCTGCATCCCCGATCGGATACTGGGCGTCCATCAGGTCGTGGAGCGCGCAGTAGGAACACTCTCCGTCGTCATCGAACGCGACACCAGGGATCGAGGTGTCGTATAGGCAACGCACACAGGCCCGGACGCGTACCTTGACGCTCGTGTTGCCGCTGACGAGGCTCAGTTCTCTGGCTTCGGTCATGCTCATCCCGACTCTACGTGTGACCCGTCGGCTACTTGGAAGAGTCTCTCGATCTGCGAGCGCGGCGGGTAGTTGATGAGGACACCGCGCTCCCTGCCCTGGAACACAAAGAGGCTACCCGCGGCCACTGCTGACGCACCGGATTCGAGTACCGGTAGCGCTAATTCGGCGCGTCGGCCTGCACCTCCGTGGGCGACAACGGGCACATCGACCGCTTCGGCGACCTCGGCAACCAGTTCGAGATCGAAACCTGCACCTGTGCCCTCTCGGTCGACGGAGGTGACGAGTATCTCCCCCACGCCCAGATCGACGGCCCGCCTCGCCCAGGTTGCAGGGGAATCGGCGACCACCTCGCTGTTGCCGTGGACCACGACCTTGCGTACGTCGGACCCACCGCGCACGTCGACAGACGCGACGACGGCCTGACTGCCGTACCGGTTGGCTGCCGATTCGACGACACTCGGCTGGTCTGCCAACAGGCTGTTCACGACTACCTTCTCGTAGCCGGATCGAAAGACGCCACCGATCTGTTCCATGGTAGTGAGACCGCCACCGTAGGCGAGCGGAATGAAGCACTCTTCTGCGTAGTGCTGCAACAGGTCGAATGACCGTGGGACCCGGCTCTTGGCTGCCACGATGTCGAGGATGATGATCTCGTCCACCACGAACTCGTTGAAGATGCTGAGCACGTTGACCGGATCGCCCACGTAGACGGGATCGCTGAAGCATCGGGTCTTGACGAACCGCCCATCGGCGATCAGGAGGACCGGGATCACCCGCGGTTCCACCTGCATCAGAATCCTCGTAGGAAGTTGCCCAGGAGCGCCTTACCGTAACGGTGGCTCTTCTCGGGATGGAACTGCACGCCGAGGACATTCTGACGTGCCACAGCCGATACGAATAGGGAGCCATGCGTTGAAACACCGATGATGTCCCCGTCGTCCTCCGGGACGGCCGCGTAGGAATGGACGAAGTAGAACCTCGCGTCAGCGCCGATTCCCTCGGTGAGGCCGTGCGGCCGGCAGTGTTCAAGCCGCGACCAGCCCATGTGCGGAATCCTCACCGGACCGACCGGGGAATCCACCGGCAGTCGTCTCACCACACCGGGGATCAGCCCAAGCCCCGCAACGACGCCTTCCTCGCTCGAGTCGAACAGGAGTTGCATACCGAGGCAGATTCCCAGTACCGGCACCCCCTCCTCGGCACGGAGTCGGAGCACCTCGACCAGACCGGAGCCGTGAAGGCTCGCCATTGCAGCGTCGAACGCCCCGACGCCTGGCAGGAGCAACCTGTCTGCGCTAGCGATCATGCCGGGATCACCTGAAACGACCGGATCACCTCCGAGACGGCGGCACATGTTGACCACGGAGCCGACATTGGCGGTTTCGGTTTCCACGACAACGAGGCTCATTGTTGCAGCCAGCCCCCCTTGGTTCGTCGGCGCTTACCAGTCAACCGGACAGAATCCTTCCATCCGAACCAGCACGAGTAGATGCCCACTATTGGTCGGTCGGATACACGCAGCGAACATCAACACCACCACCCTCAACGCTTCCGATCGGAACCGCCGGACTGCCAGCCACGATTGTCCGATCGGGAACATCGGCGTTCACAAAGCTGTTAGCCCCGACAATGCACCGAGATCCAATGATGGTGCCGGGAGTGACAACCGACTGGCTACCGATATAGGTCCCATCGCCGATGTTGACAGGAGACCGCTGAGCCCCAGCCTGACCCATCGACACGCAACGTAGTGCCGTGTCATGGGTAAATATGTGCACCCCCGCGGAGACATCGCAGTGGCTGCCAATGGTCAACGCCGCGCCGGAACCGTCAAGGATCACGAAGGGTCCGATCCATGTCTCCTCCCCGACAGCGACGCTGCCAAACACATGTGCAGAATCGTAGACACTGGAACCCACACCAAACCCAAGTTGGTCTGCCCTCTCCCAGCGGTCGAACAGGGCATCTGCGAACGGAAGGCTCCGGTCCCACCGACGACGAAGTTCCTCGTCAACCACAGCCCTAAGGACCCTCAGATCATTGTGGAGTTGGTTCATGTAGTCACAATCAGGCTCATCAGGTGAACGACAGTTCGCTTGGCAATGGTATCTGTGCCTTTTCTGCAGTAGTAACGACCAACTCAGCCGCCTAGATCAGTCCATACCGGGATATCTTCAAATACCTCTCAGTTGCCAGTTAGGCCAGCCCCAGTGCAGCGAGCATCGACTCACATCTTCTTGCCACAACACGGCGATCATGGTGCTCAAGCACCCACTGACGCGACGCATCTCCGATTGCCTCCCTACGGTCGGTGTCTGTTAGAAGGGCAATCACATCGCAGACCTCCTTTACCGTCTGAGCCTGGAGGAACGGGTGCCCATCGGGATACATGGACGCCATTGCGTCTGCGGAGACGTGGTTCAGCACCGACTTGCCGCAGGAGGCCCCCTCTAGAGCAATCAAACCATACCACCCACCGAACTCGTCAACGACCAGATCCGCCGAACGGTAGAGATCGGCCAGTTCGCGCCAGGTAAATCCGGCCGATGTCCCGCTACTGAGCCACTCGACAAGATCAAACATACCCAGTTCATGGATGAGTCGCCGTGCCGACTCCTGGTCGGGCGAACCCCCCCGGTCAAGGAGAACCAGCCTTGAATCGACTCCCTGATCTATGGCATCGGCGAAGCCCCGTAGAAGGATGTCGTTTCCCTTCCATTGTCCAGTCTCGACAAGGAAGGGATCTGGTGTGAACATCATCCGGGCAGGATGGAATATCGTTAGTCCTTCGAATCCGTCGATTGCCTCCGCTGACTCAATATGGGGCGTGAAAACGCTCGTGTCGATCGACTGCGGCAGGTCGGCACTCAGCACGCATCCGAGGCGCTCCACCGCACGTTCGAATGGCATGAAAGGAGCACCCCAGATACCTGTTGCTGCCCGAATGCCACTCCTTAGCCGAGCGGCAACAATCGCCGCAGACAGGTCACCTGACCCCCTGGACCTGGCCGAACGTGATCGGATCGGGAACGGACCGCATGTGAGATCCCATCCGGTCGGAATAAAGAAGAAATTGGTACCGGCATGCTGCGCAAAGATCGGTCCAAGTTCTGTCACCAGTGCGACGTCGAACTCCGCGAGCAACCTGGTTATTGGCGCGGTTCTGGGTCTCATTATTGCAGTACGGGTAGCCCACGGACCTACATGGGCGAAACTCGAATCGTTTACGAGAGGTTCATCAAGAAGAGACCGCGGCAACGTCTCCTCGTCCAGGAATAGCTGCACATCGTTGGCCGAATTCTCCCTAAGTCCCACGGCCAACTGGAACATGAATGGCCCGTACAGCGCTATCCTCATTCGACGTTTGACACTCTCAGAGCCCCACAGGGAAAAGAACTCGGCTCAACACGTAGACGCAGAGTCCTGGATCCCGGCTCACGATGACCCGAGAATCAACGCCAGAGTCTCAACAATCCTGTCCACCTGGGATACAGCCATACGGGGAATCACGGGGAGGGTCAATGTACGGCCGGCGAATCGGGCCGAGTTAGGTAGGTCATCTCGAAGCGGCCGCCCATCGGAAAACGCCGGATGCTGGTGGCAGGCGTACGTTCCTATAGTTGTCTCGATGCCGCCTTCGGCCATCCCAGCGATAACCACATCGCGATCAATACTGTCATCAAGCACGACCACATAGGACTGGTAAGACCAGGTAGTACCCGGCACTGCCGTCGGAATCCTCACCCCCTCCAAGTCGGCGAGCGCTTCGTCGTATCGGTTCGCCGTCGTTCGTCGATCACGGAGAATCTGATCGATGCGTCGCATCTGTGAGAGACCAAGAGCGGCGGAAATCTCGCTCAATCGGTAGTTGAACCCTGGCTCGACGAATTCCAGCGTAGGCCCCGGAGTCCTGCGTGATCCGTGATTCCGCAAGAGCCTCAACCGGTCAGCCAGCAAGGAGTCATCGGTTGTAACCATGCCTCCCTCACCGCACGTCACAACCTTTCGTGGATGGAAGCTGAAGCACCCCATGTCGCCGTGTGCCCCACACTCCCTTCCACCACGGGACGCACCCAGTGAGCAGGCCGCATCAACGACCAGTCGAGCCCCCGACTCGGCGGCGAGTCGCTCGAGCGACGTGTGGTCCGCCGGCTGGCCGAACGGGTCCACCGGCATGATCACCCGCGTCCGACCACTAACCAGCGTTTGCGCGTGCTCCGGATCCATCGCGAAGTCGTCAGCACCCGAGTCGACGAAGACTGGAGTGGCGCCCGTCTGGATCACGGCGTTCGCCGTGGCTGGGAACGTGAAGTCCGACAGCAACACCTCGTCGCCCGGTCCCACCCCCAAGACTGTGAGAGCGAGGTGCAGTGCCGTCGTAGCGGAGGTCGTCGCCACTGCGTGTTCGACGCCTACATGGTCTGCGATCGACCTCTCGAAATCGACGGCGAACGGGCCGGACGTCAATATGCCGGTCGTGACTATTCGCTCGAAGTCATTCACGACGTCACTGAACTCGATGTCAGGGATGATTATCGGGATGCGGCTATTCACGATCCATCCGCCGAACCCTGGAGCCGTCCCTGGATTGCCCAGACCAGGTCAAGCGCTCTAAGCGCTCCGCGACCGTCGACCTCGTTGTCATGGGTGCCGCGTACAACGCCCAGAAAATGCTGAAGTTCGGCGACAAGGGGTTCGGTCCGACGGACAAAAACCCGCTTGGTGTCGACGTCTAGGGCATACCTGCCTTCGGAGGCATCTGAGCCATCGACGCCGATGCGACCTTGGCGGAAGATAAGTAGTTCCTGATTTGGGTAGTCGACCGTGAAGAACCGGTCCTTGGTGGTCACCTCGAGCTGTCGAATCTGGTTCTGGGTGATCCGGCTCGCCGTGAGAGATGCCAGCCGGTCGTCCTGGAACGACAATAGAGCGGTGACATGGTCGGGGCCACTGGGGCCTGTAACAGCACGCGCTTCGATGCTGTCGATGTCGTCTCCCATCAAGAAGAGCATGATGTCGAGGTCGTGGACCATGAGGTCCATTACGACGTCGATGTCGGTGACGCGCCCGCTGACTGCACTCATCCGCCGCGTATTGGTGACGAGAACCAACTCGCCCTCCAGGAGTTCCTTGAGCTGGCGAACAGCCGGGTTGAAGCGCTCAATGTGACCGACCTGGAGTACCACGTTCGCCGAGTCGGCGGCATCTACAAGCAACCTTGCCTGTGTACGGTCAAGGGCAAGCGGCTTCTCGATCAGGCAGTGGACGCCTCGCTCCATCAGGGCGCAACCGACCTCGGCATGTGAGGCCGACGGGGCAGCGACAATCGCGGCGTCGACATGCGGTAGGTCCGAGATCGAGATGACGGACCGACATTCGAACGTCGCGGCCACTTCGTGGCACCTGGCTGCGTCCGAGTCAACCACCGCAACCAGGTCGACTCCCTTCATCGCCGCCAGACACCGTGCGTGGTTCCGCCCCATCTCGCCGACTCCGACGACCGCGACCGACAGGCGCTGCGCAGGACCGGATGAACTCATTGCTCACCCCACTGGACCGGGTTGTCCTGATCGGTCAACAGGCGGACAAATCGTGCCGGGTTCCCGACGACCAGTGTCCGAGCCGGCACATCACCGATGACGACCGAGCCGGCGCCGATGACAGCACCCTCCCCTATGGTCACACCACAGACGATGGTGGCGTTCGCACCAATCGATGCACCGTTGCCGACAACGGTGGGGGTGACCAACCACTCACCCACCGCACTGGGGTGGAGATCATTGGTAAACGTGACGGCTGGCCCGATGAACACTTCATCTCCGATTGTGACGCCATTGTAGACGTTTACACCGTTCTGGATCTTGCATCGGTCACCTATCACCACCCCGTGATCGATGTAACAGTGCTGACCAATTGAGACACCGGCGCCGATACAAGCCGACTCCCTCACCTTCGTCCAGTTCCAGATCCTGGATCCCTCGCCGATCGATGCAACAGGGGAGATGTCGGCCGTGGGATCTAAGTAAGTCGAGGTCATCAGCCCGCCAACGCATAATGGAACGCAGAGACGATGCGGTCCTGAACCGACTCGTCAAGGTACGAATGCATGGGAAGGCTCATCACGCGTGATGAGGCCAACGACGCAACCGGAGTTCCATCCAAAACCACCGGGCAGGCACAATACGCGGCGTTCAAGTGGACGGGGTGGGGATAGAAGACGAACGTGGGAATGCCAGCCTCGGCCATTCTTGAGCGAATGACCTCACGCCCCTCGACCTCGACGGTGTACTGAGCCCACACTGGTTCCACGCCCGCCTCCGCTATCGGTGGGGTGACGAGACCAGCCACCGCCTCGGAGTAGCGTGCCGCCACCTGCTGCCGACCCTTGATCTCGGCGTCGAATACTTCCAGTTTGGCCAGGAGCACCGCCGCCTGAAGAGTGTCGAGGCGACCGGTGAGGCCGACCCGGTCATGGCAACTCGACTTGGCATCGGCTCCGTGGTTCCGTATCGAACACAGCACCGATGCCAACTGGTCGTCGTCGCAGAACACGGCTCCGCCATCACCATAGGCGCCCAGCGGTTTGGAAGGATAGAAGGAAGTCGTGGCAATGACGCCACGAGCGATGCCGCTGCGATCATCGCGTGTCGCACCCAGAGACTGAGCACCGTCAACGACGAGCCACGCATCGTGTCGCTGTGCAAGCAGTTCGAGTTCACTGCTTCTAGCCGGGTGGCCAAAGAGGTCCACGGCGATGACTCCTACTGGAGATGGGCCAGGAAGTTCCCAGGCCAACTCGGCAGATTCTGGATCCAGGTTGTACGTAACCGGATCAACATCGGCGAAAATCGGCTCTGCGCCGACCAATCGCACCGCCTCCGCGGTCGCAACGAAAGTGAAGTTAGGGACGACCACCCGATCACCGGGACCCACCCCCAGTGCCATCAATGCCATCTGCAGCGCGTCCGTACCCGACGCGCAGGTCACGCAGTGCCGTCGCTGGGCGCGTGTGGCAAGCAGGTCCTCCAACTCGAAGACCTCAGGACCCATGATGTAGGAGCCGTGTTCCAAGACTCGGGAGATCGCCCTCTGGATCCGGTCGCCGAGGGTCCGCTGTTGGGCCGCCAGGTCGACGAATGGGATCGTGGACATCAGTCGGCCGCCTGGCGGAGGCGGTGATCGTCACGCCAGTCGATGAGCTCCCGCAGTCCGTCGACCAGGCTTGTCTCTGCCACGAAACCAAGGTCAAGCCTGGCGGAGGCCGGATCACCTATGCGGTTGCGGACGAACGACACCTCGTCTGGTTGATAGTCGATGTCTACCTGTTGGCCTCTTAGTTGGATAAGCATCGCCGCAAGTTCGCTAATGGAGGTTCTGGTGCCAGTACAGACGTTGTAGAAGCGGTCGACGACGTCAGCCTTCATTGCCGCCACGTTCGCTCGCGCGCAGTCCCGGACGGACACGAAGTCGTATGCCTGTGACCCGTCTCCGTAGGCTTTCGGAGCTTCGCCACGGTCGATGCAGTCAAGCATCTTCATTATGACAGCGACGTATGCACCCTTGTAGTCCTGACGCGGGCCATACACGTTGAAGTAGCGCAACCCGACATATCCGAGCCCGTCCCGATGATGGAATGCCTTCGCCATCGCCTCGCCAGCAATCTTGGTCGCACCGTAGAAAGTCGTGTTGTTGAAGGGATGTGATTCGGCCATCGGTTCTTCGACCGCGTCGCCGTACACCGATGCGGACGAGGAGAACACCAGGCGCTGCACGCCTGCGTCACGACAGGCCTCAAGCACGTTGAAGGTCCCGGTCAGGTTGACGTCGAATCCGTCGCGGGGCTGTTCCTGGCAGTGAAGAAGCCAGAGTGCTGCAAAGTGGAAGACCCCGTCGGCCCCTTCCAACACTCTCCGAACTTCAATCGGTTGGCCAATGTCACCCTCTATGATCGTCACACGAGGGTCACGGAGTGCACCCTCGAGGTTGTCGCGAGTCCCTCTAGCAAAGTTATCGAATACGACGATCTCAGATACATCCTCGCGCAACAACTCGTCAACAGTGCGGGAGCCGATAAGACCGGCCCCACCGATTACTGCCAACTTCGATCCATCGATTCTCACTGCTGGCTCCTAGTAACCGTGAGAGCCCACGTGGCGTGTGGTGGCCAAGAGCCAAGAGACTGTTACACGACAAGCCTTGTCAACTCTATCCCCACCGTCCCTCACGCTACCGACTCACCAGCAAGCACCATCTCCCTGAATGTGGCACTAGTTGACAGCAGATCCTCAAACGTTCCCACACCGACTACTTGACCCCTGTTCATTTCGACAATCTCGTCACAGTCCTGCAAGGTAGACAGGCGATGGGCCACGATCACAATAGTTACCTCACGTCCAAGATCTGCCAACGAGTGCATGACCGCCTGTTCGGTTTGGTTGTCGAGCGCACTTGTCGCCTCATCGAAGATCAGGATATTCGCTTGTTTATAGAGTGCTCTCGCTATGCCGATGCGTTGACGTTGACCGCCAGAGAGCCGGATCCCGCGTTCACCGACCACCGTCGAATATCCCGTCGGTTCACTATCAATGAATTCAGTGATCATTGCCCGGCCCGCCACTTCATGGACGCGCTCCATGTTGACGTTCTTAGCAGCTACCCCAAACGCGATGTTTTCAGTCAAGGAGGCATCAGCGAGAAAGATGTGCTGGGGAACATGTGCTATGGAGCGCTGCCACGCTCTCAAGCGGTTTCCCTCAAGCATCTGTCCGTCTACCAGAACCGTGCCCTCAACTGGCTCTAGGAGTCCCATAAGAACGTCGAGAAGCGTGCTCTTCCCGCAACCTGTTGTGCCGACCACACCAACACACGTTCCTTTTGCAATTGTCAAGTCGACACCGTTGATAACCCACGGTCCATGCTCCGTGTATCGAAACCGGAGGTTCTTGCACTTGATTTCCTGACGTAGCTCCAACGGCTCTGGCACCGGTAGGCCAATAGTTTCTGGCATTGGCTGATCGAGGATCTCGAACGCGACGGTGAGTACAGAGCGATAGCCCATAACTGTCGTCACAGCGGTATAGCACTGCTGGTAGAGCGGGAAAAGGCGCTGGCCACCGAGAGCCAGAGCCCCGAGAATCGGGAGCCCACCTGCAATACCGCCAGGGTTGCCGCTCAGGAAAACCGCAACCACTGCAACAAGCACCATTGCAATTCCCTCCATTATGATACGCGGTGCCTGCTGAATGATCGTGTTAGATCCCTGAGCATTACGCATAGGCTTGTCGGAGTTACGGAACTGATCCAAAAACACGGCCTGGGTCCCGTCGATGAGCACATCGCGAAAACCTCCGATTCCCTCCTGGATCGCCTTCACCACAAGGGTCTGTTCCCGGGCAATTCGATGGCTATTGCGATTGAGTCGAGCCCTGAATACCCATGTAACTGTGATGTAGCCGCCGCCTATACCGACAATGGCAACCAGAGCAACTACCGGATCGATAATGATGAGCCCACATGTCAATGCCAACATCGTCACCACCGAGCCAAGGGCTATTTGGAGGGGAGAGAACATTCCGGCCACGATGGCTTCCACCTTGTGCAACACCCCGCTCATGATGTCACTGGTGTTACGACTGAGGTGGGTAGAATACGGCTGGTACAGCGTCCGCTCGTAGGCCTCGGCACTGAAATCAGCACCGACTGCCACAGTTAGACGCGTTGAGACCGATACGACTGCCAAGCGAATCGCCGCCGCTAAAAGTGCTCCAGCAACGAACATAATTACAATTGGAATTACGAGTTCCTCGGAGCGCGTAATGCCAACCATCTGAGCCAGATCAGCGACCAGTTCATATTGAAGCACGCGTTCGGGTTCGACTAAGACAGTGATCAAGGGAAGCACTGCTCCAAGCGTTACCACCTCTGCTAAGGCGCTGACTAACATCAGCAGTGAAACGGCGAGGAACTGCTTTCTTCGTCGGGGTTGAAGATGGCGCCAAAGCCTGAGTATCAGCGTGGGGATTCCCACCTTGACCGACAACTCTGTTGGGCCGTTACTCATCGGCACACCTATCGCGCGACAGACAGGAGGGCACTCTGCACCTCGTCTAGAACCTGACCGGGGTCACCACAGTAATGGCGCTTGAACCTAGCCACCGCATCAACCACGGCATCATCCAACCACCACAGTTGGACCTCATTCCAGATGTTCGAGACATGATTTGCCGCAGACTCTGGGGTGTCATGGAATACACCAACCCTTGCAAGGTCCTCAAAGTACGGCACCACTGACTCAAGCAGTTCCCACCTGGTGGTATCCCAATAAATGACCGTAGGCACACCGAGATAGAACGACTCAAGATACGTCGTCCCGTTAGTGGTCACAATGCACAATTTAGTTGCGGTAAGCAAGTCAATTATTGGTCGGTGGCCATTGTCTAGCGATACCTCAGGTAAGCGATGCAGCCAACGACACCGCTGACTCCAATCCAAGTCATAAGCAGCAAGGCGAACCGTAAGAGAATCGCGAACTAGGGATGAAAGTTCTTCAACAAAGGTGAACTGGTCCTCCAGATATCTCGGATACTGACTAGAAAGCGCGCGACTCGCCATATCAAAACTCTGGAAATGAGGATTCAAGATACTTGTGACCAGTAGAGCACGATCAGTCATGCTGTGGTCAGTCGCCGTCGGTGCCGGAGTCTTCAACATCCCGATAGGAACCACCTTTGGCTCGGCAGGATCAGACCACCCCCAACTCAGGAACCGATCCGCAACCGCCATTTGATGGTCGTGATCAAATGACCAGGCAGTGCCAACGTGCCCTCCGTGCTGGCCGATCACCAAGGGTGCACCCTCCTCAGTTTTCGCGGCACACCACGCCTTAAAAACATCATCGTAGAAATGAGAGCCCCCAGTAAAGATCACTTTGGGTGAACTGGGCCATCGCCGACGATCCGATTCATGGCACAATGCTTCATATCCTTCGAGGTACGCAGTTGGCATCTGCTCAGGAATCAGGCCTCGTAGGCACGGTTCGAAGCCATTCCCGTCCGTACCATCGAGGTTCCAACAACGGTATTGGTCGTCGACGGGAGTTTGGTCCGGTGGCTTAACACCAACAAGCCAAGGCACTTGACCCAGTCTCCGCTGTAGGGCCAGTTCCTCGCGCAGCGACCTGAGACACGTGTTGTGAATAAATCCATCTGTTGACACCGTAAGTCGACTGGCCAGACTGGAGTACGCGGCAACCAAGGTTGCCTTCAGGTTAAATGCTTGGGGTGGGTGTGGTTGAGCGATCTCAGTCGATAGTCCGTAATGGGTGCCATGATCTAGCCTGGCGGCTGAACGTCTGATACAAGACACTCCACAATGGTCCGTTAGAATTCTTCCATAGAGGTGATGATTCCAGCTATGACTATTTCCAAGATGGAAGAAGTCCTCCATATCATTTGGGACCCGTGCATCCTCAAATTCAGTGAGTAAAATCGTCCCAGAGAGTTCACAAGTACTCATCGCTTGCTGAATAGATGTCCATCGATCAAAAAGGGTATGTACAAAATAACCCAACCACGGTCCGATGAGAATCCGCCAGTACCGCAGGCTGTGATCAGTGTCGTGAAATATGTTCAGTTTTTCTGAAACCTCAACCAATATTTCCTCATAGAAACTCTCCAAGAACTTGCGATCCTTGACAAGTTTTTCATGGTCATCCCAATGGTACGGGAGCACCTCCACATCTAGTTGTGACCACCGATCACGGCGTGAGTAGAGGCGGCACCACTCACCCAGGAACAACATCGGGTGGGAATCGTCCCAAGACCCCTCAAGCGCTGTCGTAACCAAAAGTCTCTGCATCAATGGGCTCCGAGCATGATGGGCCGGGAATACCGTTGTTGAGTAAGCGATCCGCGGCGACAACGCCACCTTTGTCCAGCCACCGTCCTGCACCTCCGTTGGCTCGAACAGGCTTTTTGGCTACGGCCAAAAGCACGATCTCCTTCGAGAATCTGACCCACTTGCTATACCGCTTCAACATCCGTGGATCTACCCACCAAGTGACCTCGGTCAGGGGCAGCAGAACCGCTGAATACTTCCACAGCATCTGCAACTGACGGAATTGTCCTCCCCGTGGGCTCCAACAGAAAGTGTTCATGCAGTCTGCAGAAATTAACCCTGTCGCTACTCGACCTTCGGCCGAGTCGATCGGTGACAGAGAGTGACCACAGCATCAAGTGCCTCCCACTTGTGGCGTCGCGAGCAATGACGACACCATTATCCCAAGAACAGAATGGGTCTCCCCCAGAAACAGGACAGGTTCCAACTCGCCCCACGACTCCTCGATCGCAGTCGATACGAAAAGCCACTCCATCGGCATGAACACTACACTTGACTGGCGATCTCTTCGGACCGCCCAGCACTACTCGTAACAAGAATCGGGGGTGGAAACACAGCCACCCGGTGTACACCCCGGGAGTTCCATGTCGTCACCTTTTCTGAAAACACACAGATCCATCATCTTGGGTGCAGGGTCGGTAGGGGTGCGTCACCGTCGGGTGCTCCAGCACCTCGGTTCTTCGGTCGTGACGGTAAGTCGACGGCCGGAGGCTGGCGAACATCAGACCGTGAGCGCTGCGCTCGCATCGGGCTACCCGGACTACGTCGTGGTCGCGACCGAGACTGAGCGACACCTCGAATCACTGGAATCTCTCGTCGACTGTGGCTACTCGGGACAGGTTCTCCTCGAGAAGCCAATCCTCGACCGACCAGTCCCACTACCAAGCCTTCCGTTCTCTTCGATCTCAGTGGGCTACCAACTCAGGTTCCACCCCGCAGTGCGTAAGCTCCGCTCGGTACTCGACCGTAGGCAGGTGCTGAGCGCACAGGTCCGCTACGGCCAGTACCTCCCGACTTGGAGACCCGGCCGCGACTATCAGGAAACGGTAACCGCCGGACCCGGAGGCGGAGTGCTGCTGGAACTGAGTCATGAGTTGGACCTCATCCAGTGGCTTCTTGGACCGGCTGAGGTCATCTGGGGGCGCACCTTGTCAAGCGGACTCTTCGACATGGAACGCGAGGACCTGGCTGTTGGTCTGCTGTCTGTCCAGAGTGGAGGCCTGATCAGCCTGGAACTGAACTGCCTTGACAGGGTCCAGAACCGCACCATGACCGTAACTACCAGCGACCACTTCTTCCGCCTCGACCTGATCAACGGGTCACTTGAGAGAAACGGTGAGACGATCTGTCACCATCCAGTTGCCCGGGACGATGTGTTTGCTGCAATGCATCGGGCCACAATCTCTAGAGAAGCTGATACGTGCACGGTCGATGAGGCATTGGCCGTCCTAGAATTGGTAGAGGGCCTCCGCCTACCGTAGTCCCGGCGCCAGCCAGCATTGGCACTATCTTCTTTCATGGACCGCTGCCGGTTCCAGGAGGTTGACGCGATCATGACAGTCCCTGATTTTGGGTCCCTGGAAGGCCGGGTGGTCCTAATTACCGGCGGTGCAGGCCACATCGGGTCGACACTCCGCTCCGCGTTTCGATCTGTGGGGAGTTCTGTGGCGACGGTCGACATAACGGAAACCGACGATGATCCAACTGATGACGATGGCTGGCAGCACTTCACCGTAGACGTAGCCGATCAGGAATCGATGTCTGGGACCATCGATGAGGTGGTCGACATATTCGGTCGTCTGGACGTAATTGTCGGGACAGCATCGTGGATGGGTGACTCGACCACGCCCGGATGGAATGCTCCGTTTGAACAACAGGATGTGTCCCTGTGGCCCGAGGTCCTTGACCTGGGGGTAACCGCCAACTTCTCACTGGTCAGACTGGCCCGTTCTGCGCTTGCAGAGAACGGCTGTGGATCAGTCGTACTCATCAGTTCCCTTTACGGGTTCTGTGCTCCCTACCCAGCCATGTACCACGGCACGGGTATCAACAACCTTGCCGGATACGCGGCCAGCAAGGGAGCACTGACGCAGTTGGCAAGGTGGCTCTCCACCATGATGGCGCCAGAAGTTCGAGTCAATGCACTCTCACCTGGTGGGATATTTCGCGACCAGAACCCCGATTTCGTCAACAGGTACAAAGAACGCACTCCACTTGGTCGGATGGCCTCCGAGGATGACCTGATAGGTCCGGTACTCTTCCTTGCCTCAGATCTCTCACAATATGTAACCGGGCATGACCTCGTCGTCGATGGCGGCTACTCGGTGTGGTGATGCCGGAGCGGTTCTCAGTCCTGATTGCCGGTGCGGGTCAACTTGGTTCCCGTTACCTCCAGGGACTTGTCGACTGTCTCAACCCACTGCGGATCTTCGTCTACGACCCGGCCGATGGGTCCCGGCACACTGCCGCCGAGCGCTGGTCCGAGGCCGGTGGCCCGTCCACCGGGCATGTCGTCTCCTACCATGACGTACTCGACAATGTGTCAACTGATCTAGACATCGTGATCGTCGCGACCACGGCTGCTGTCCGGCCACTGGTGGTCGAGCGCACGGCAGAGTGGGCCCAGGTGAGGATGTGGATCCTGGAGAAGGTCCTGGCCCAGAGCGAACCCGATCTGGGCCGGATTGCTGCTGCGATCGGCGAGCGATCCAATGCGTGGGTGAACACCTGGGGCAGAATGACTCCGTGGTACCGTCAGATGCGCTCTCAGGATTGCGATGGTCCGGTCCGCTTCGGTATCGAAGGTGGCTCCTGGGGTCTTGCCTGCAATGCTATTCACTTTCTAGACCTCATGGCATGGTGGACAAACGAGCACCTCGTCATGGTGAACGCTGATGGGCTCGACGATGATTGGCTCCCGGGCAAGCGTCCTGGCAATCTGGAGGTATCGGGGGTCCTGACCGCCTCGTACTCAGGTGGGACAAGTGGACGACTGTGCGCATCCCCACCAGAGAGTGGTGACATCGTGGCGGGACGAGAGGATCCCACTCGCATGTGGATCGAGAGAGAGACGCTGCTGTGGCACGTGACCGACCCGTGCAGTGTTGCGGAAGGGGTGGCAACAAGGCCTGACGGCCGAGAGTTCCGAGGTCAAATCGAACTCCAGAGCGAACGCACAGCACCTCTTGTCGACGGTCTCATTGACACTGGAACCTGTGAGCTCACAGACTTGGAGACTTCTGTCAAGCAGCACAGGGCGCTCCTCCACGCCCTACTCACAAGCTGGAGAAAGGTTGCCGGTTCGGACAGTAACGCCGTGCCGATCACATGAACACCAGCCTGACTGTCACCGACCTCTGGTTGGTGGGTGCAGGACAGATGGCCCAAGCATATGCATCGGTGCTGAAAGCCCTCAATGTCGAGTTTTCTGTTATTGGCCGTAGCAAGGAATCGTCGACAGCATTTCAGACAGAAACCGGACGAGCCGTATCTGCCGGGGGGGTTCAGTCGGCAATCGCGAGAGGTGCCGTCCCAGATCAAGCAATTGTCGCCGTCGGTGTTGATCAACTGGCAGAAGTTACATCCACACTTCTGGAAGCAGGTGTCACGCGACTGCTTGTGGAGAAACCCGGTGGGCTTGGTAGTGCGGAATTGGTAGGAGTTCGTGACAAAGCACCAAACGCTGAAGTAGTGATCGCTTACAACCGTCGCCACTATGCATCAACTTCAACAGCGCGACAGATCATCGCCGAGGACGGCGGTGTCAGTAGTTTCTTCTTTGAGGTAACCGAATGGCCCCATGCGACCGAGCCAAAGCAGGTAGAGCCACCGGTTCGTGAAAGGTGGCTCCTGGCACAATCATCCCATGTGATTGATCTCGCCTTTCACCTCGGCGGTCAACCTGTCGACTGGGCCTGCTGGCACAAAGGTTCCCTGGTCTGGCACCAGGAGTCATCTCGGTTTGCCGGTGCCGGTGTAACCGCTGCCGGTGCGACGTTCGGCTTCCACGGCGACTGGGAGGCACCAGGCCGGTGGGGCCTTGAGGTCATGACGCGTAGTCACCGCCTGATTTTCAGGCCCTTGGAAACTCTCCAGGTGATGTCTATCGGCTCACTTGACGTGGTGAGTGCACCCATTGACGATGACGTTGACCGCGCATTCAAACCGGGTATCCACGAACAGACCCGAGCATTTCTCCAAGGGGACGACAGCGTGTCATGCTCCCTTGATGAGCAGATCCAGAACATGTTCATGTATGAACAGATCGCTGGTTACAAGTGACAGGTCTGATCGTTGCGTTGATACCAGCTCGATCTGGGTCCAAGGGGGTTCCAGAAAAGAACATCCGGCTGCTTGGAGGGCGACCCCTTCTTGCCTGGTCGGTGGCTGCTGCCTCACGGACGACAACAATCGACCGGGTCATTGTGTCAACCGATTCAGCCCAGTACGGAGAGATTGCAGCGGCCCATGGCGCTGAGGTGCCATTCCTCAGGCCTCGCAGTCTGGCAACGGACGAGTCGCTTGACATCGACTTCGTACTGCACGCGATGGATCACCTTGCTGAACAGGGTGACGAACCAGACACAATTGTCCACATTCGTCCGACCACGCCATTTCGGTCGCCTACCGTG
>PVBE010544765.1_pt1 | contig 24209 bp, 39 predicted proteins | sample 1631181 | NCBI WGS metagenome assembly PVBE01 (sample SAMN08397723, study PRJNA350692) | Marine metagenome, whole genome shotgun sequencing project. | isolation source: water | place: Pacific Ocean | collected 2012-04 | reverse complement strand
TATGGACACATCATCCAAACTCACCCCCGCCGGCGTCTTCAGCGCAGAACGCGCCCTGGTCTTCAATGGTTGCCTCCTCGACTTTGAGGAGGAGTGCCACTGCAGGGACTGCCGCCGGGCGCAACTGCAAGACCGCCAGTACGAGGCCAACCTGCCTCGCCACCAGAAGTACGCCAGTTAAGTCTGTACCTGAGAGCCCCCGCAAGGGGGCTCGATGGCCTGGACTTTGTTTTTCTTCTAGAGCCTCTGCAAAGAGGCAACGAAAGGAGCCAATATGGCTAAGCAGAAAATGGTCTTCCTAAACCCCGAGGATTGTCGGGGCTGCACCGGGCTGAAACCCGGAGACGCCCCCGTTAACCCGGAGGTCCAGCCGGTTGCTGGGTTGCCGTCATGTACCTGCACCTATCCGGAGCGAGTTGACTCGCACCGGGAAGGTGCGACTCACACCCACGAGTGCCGTGGGTGCCGGCAAGTCTGGGTCTTCCGGTGCAAGGAGGGGGGCAACCCCTATCACGGCTGGTTGTGGGCCGACCCACAATGGCCAATCTCGTAACCCAAGAAAGCTCCCTGCCGAAAGGCAGGGGGCTTTTTTTTATATACAGAGGCAAATTTTGCCTATTTCTGGAGCCCGCAAGGGCAATGAAGGGAGCTGCAATGAAAATCATTGTGACACGGCACCCGGCTCTCCTGGAACTCCTCCAGGAGAGGGGCCTCGTAGAGGCGGGCGTGGAAGTCATCGCACACGCTACGCCCGAGGCGATCTCAGGAAAGCACGTCATCGGCGTGCTTCCCCTCGCGCTCGCAGCGAAGGCCGCGAGTATCACGGAAATCCCCTTGAAGCTCACGCCAGAGCTTCGGGGGAAAGAACTCTCTCTCGCCACCCTCCGAAGGGTGGCGGGAGAACCCTGCACCTACACGGTGCAGGTTTCCCCAAGAAGGTAACCAGGCTCTCCCCGCTCACGCGGGGAGTCGCCAAGCTTCCCCTGCGGGGGAGGCTTGGTGACTTTGTTTTTCTTATCCTGAGCCTCTTCGGAGGCAATGAAAGGAGATGTGTATGAAGCTCACTCCAGAACAGGAATCTCTCGTCAGAGAGTTCGCCGGGGATTTTGGGTTCCCTCGGAACCTAGCGAACCTTAGCGCAAACATGTGCTACGATTCGCTGCATTCGAGGAAGAAGGCTATCTACAGAGCCTTCGGAATCAATGTTGATCGGGTACTCCTAGATAGGCTTGGCAAGTGCAAGCTCTTCATGGAGTGGAACGTTTACTTCGAAGCGGTCTTCGGGGTGAACGAGACCGAACCCGAAGCCAAATAGCCGAAGCAAACCGCCTGCGACTTCCCCGCTCACGCGGGGAGTCGCCAAGCTTCCCTTGCGAGGGAGGCTTGGTGACTTAGTTTTTACTTTACGCTCACAAAGATGGGCAAAGGAGGCAATCATGTTCATCGGAACGATGACCAGACCCCAGGTGGAGGTGGAATTAATAGCCACCAAAGCTGCTCTGCAGCGGGTAGAGCAGCTCGACCAGGGGGCGTCCCCCATCCCCTGCCAGAACGGGGGGGCAGAGGGCGGAGTGTGGCTTGAGCTACACGCCAAAGTGGCGGCCCTTGAGGCCGCCTTGGCAAACAAGAAGTAAGTCCGCACCTGAGAGCCCCCCGCAAGGGGGGCTCGACGGCCTGGACTTGTTTTTTCACTTCTAGAGCCCGCAAGGGCAATGAAAGGAGCTGCAATGAAATACAAAAAGTATCCCGGAGGAGTCCAATTTTTCCAGAGAGCTGAAATGGCAGCCTTCTGGGAGGATCGAATCCTCCGCCGCTTGCGAAAGGCGGCCGGAGGAGACAGGGCCTCCGAGTCCTGCCTAGTGGATCGGATCTGCCACATCCGGGCCACCGTTCAACCGGCGGAGTTACGCAAACTTCCGCCGGATCTTCGGGGCGCCTGTAACAAGGCAATCCGATACCTAAGGTCAGTTGGCCGCAAGGTCAACTGGCAAAGCACTGATCCCAGGGAGTGGATCAGTGCCCGAGGGGGAGCTCACCGCTTTCCCACAATCACCCTCCTGCAATTGGAGGGGAAGTACGTGGCCCCTGGAAGTGAACCGGAGGGGTTGGCGTTTGCGATAGCGGAACAGATAAGGCAAGAGTTCTGCTACGCTCGCCCCCGAAAAAAGTAAAAGAAATCGCCCCCGCCGAAAGGCGGGGGCCTTTTTTTTATAGGTAGAGGCAAATTTTGCCTATTTCTAGAGCCTCTGCAAAGAGGCAACGAAAGGAGCCCTGTATGAACAGTCACACGGAAAAGCTCTTCCTTCTCGGAGTCTTGGGATTCTTCCCGGGACAAAAGATAACCGAGGAGGGGAAGGTAAACATGAAGTCCCTGCGCCTGTGGGCGTGGGGCGTTGGATCGCAGGGCAAGAGCCTGCTCCAGTTGGATGTCCGCCGGATCCGGCAGTACATCCTTTTTGTGGGCCCTTCTAAGTGCAGGGAGAAGCTCACCCACAGGAAGGCGAGCTAGTTGTAAAGAAGTACCTCCCAGGGGCTGTTCCCCTGGGAGGCTGGTCCTAGAGTAATGATGCGATGAAAGGACAGACAATGATTGTCGAGTGCATTTCCAAGGAAACGGTGGAGGTCGAAATCAACAACCCCATCAATCGACCCCTCGTCTGGATCAGATCCCTGATAGCAGGGGTCTGGACTTCCCTCTCAGAGGTGTCTACCTCTGACAAGAAGTTGGGACGCCCTGTGAAGTACTTCGATGAGAATGGTGACTACGTTGTTGCCACTCGTCAATACCCCAGGCAGGTGACGGTGATCCACCTCACCATTGACGGTAAGAAGTACTCGGTTGCCTCGGACTCGATTCCGACTACCGAGGTCTGTGTCGAGGACAGGTGTTACCTGGCCAAGCCGGGAACCCGCCTGCGTTCCCCTCACCCTGGCGTCCTCCTCGGTTGCCACAAACACGGCAGGTGGAGAGGGTGTGACGATGGGGAACAGCAGTACGCCTTCCCAAGTCGTATCGTAGTTGGAGAAGTTACCATCTCCTTCCGAGCCGCCAACCTCCTTCGGGTTGGTGACGAGCTTCCCAGAAGCGAGCCCCGAGTTTTCCACTTCTCCCCGGCAACGCCCGAAAAGATCTGGAAGTGGAAACCCAGGAAAGTCTACTCCCGCCGTAATGGGTGGGATGACAAGGGGAAGTGGACGAGTTCCAAGAGACTCGTGGTCACCAACGGGGACATTTGCGTTCCCCTGAAGCGACCTCATGGTGCTGAATGGCGCCATGAACACAACCTCCCCATTTCCTCCCTCAAGGGAATCTCCAAGGGGAACTGGAGCGGAATGATCAAGGCCCTCATGGGGTTGGAATGCGACGGGACCATTCCGACACTGTCCGTTATCCGGTCCAAGAAAAAGAAGTTGGATCAGGACAGGAAGATGGCCGGCAGGATTCGGAAACTTCTGAAAGGGCAGTGCTTCAGGAGTTCTAACACCACGGCTGTTGCCATTGGCACCAACCTGCTCTTCACCCTGAAAGATGGCGAGCGGACCATCTTCGCGGTGGACAGCCCGGAGTACGGGCGAGCTCTTTACCTATTCGAAAGCCGTTCCGTGGCTTTTGACTGGGCCTCTCGACGTATCACGGTCACCGAGGCCCGGAAGGCAGCCTTTGCCCGATTCGTTCATGCGGGCAAATGGGAAGAGCGGGTCGCCAAGATCGCGGCCTAGTTGGTTGTAAAGAAGTACCTCCCAGGGGGTGTTCCCCTGGGAGGCTGGTCCAATACGATGAAAGGATAATATATGTCTAAGTTTACCACCGTCCTCTTCGAGGCGCTGAGGAACGCCGTCTGGGTAGTTCTAGTTGCGGCGGTCGCAATGGCGATCTGCGTGGAGCTTGGTTGGCTCCCACGCGACCCTTTTGCAGAAGCTGCTGAGCCTGCAAAGGAAAAGGAAGTTGCGGAACATACCAAACATACCAAGGTCCGGGGAATGGATCTCCCAAACCACGCCTCACGGCTTCAAAGGAGGATGGCAGGGGATCCAGAAGAGTGTTGGGTCCGAGACCAGAATAATGGTCGAGATGTTACCATCCTCTACCAAGTTGAGCCCTCTGGTGAATGCTGGAGTGCTTCGTGGCACCTTAACCATGCGTGCTCAAGAATCACGGAAGCTATAGAGGAAATAGTTCTCGATGAGCAATTCCGGGAAATGGGCATAGAAGTGGATGAGGGGGAGAGGTACTCCACCACTCTGGGTACGTTGGAAAAACGGCACCCAGGCACCCATCACCAGGGGGGCCACGGGCTGGTAACCGTAGCCGGGGAAGAGCAAGACTTCCCAAGGGCACAATACTGTAAGAGGTGCACACCTCCCTCCCACTGGATCGAATAAAATGTAAAAGGATACGCATCCTCTCCTTTAAGCAGGGTGCAATTGTCTCTCTGGAGCCGCAAGGCTATGAAGGAATCTTATGAAACAGTTTCTTGTTTCCCTTTACTTCATGTGTGAAGACAGCACACAAGTCTGGTACGACCTGGTGGCGGAAGCGACCATGAACTTGGCTTGTCATTGGCCAACCAACGACGCCCTGGATGACGGGCTCCGGTACCTGGAGAACGGTTCCTTTCCCTACTCCCTGAAGGAGTGGTCATCCCCCAAAGTCCTTCAGGCATTCATGGGAAGGCGTGCCAAGTTCGGAGACATCCTCGTGCTTTCTACGGAGTGCGAGGAGCACGGGTATGACCGGCGGTCATACCGTCTCATAGGGCGGAAAGAATCTGCACTGGGTTACGCGCTCAAGGGCGCGTGGGAGCACCAGCCGGAAGGAGCGTACATGGTCTGGGAAGACCGGTTCCGAAAGGACTCCCAAGACTGCCTAAAGCCGTGCCCCGAGACCACGTACTACGACGGTTGCGACGATTCCGAGTGCCCCATTGGCATGTGTGGGTGCGAACGTCGATGGAATCAAGAGCAAGACTAGCAGCCGACCCCAAAGGATTCGCACCCTCTCCTACATACAAGCAGGGTGCAATCTCCGAAGCCGCAAGGCTATGAAGGAGTTAACATGGGATTCCTCAAATTCCTCATTGCGTTTGTCACCGACCCAGTGAAGTGGAAAGAGGCCAAGAAGAACATACGGATTCGCCAGCTCTGCCGAGAAGAGATGCAAGCGAGACAATAGAAGTGAAGTAAAAGGATCCGCACCCTCTCCTTTAAGCAGGGTGCAATTATTCCCCGGAGCCGTAAGGCTATGAAGGAGTATATATGTTGTTCTGGCTTTTCTACAAGTTCGCAGATCTGCTCATGTGGGGGGTCCTGAAGTTCGTAAAGGTATGGACTTTTGTAATCGGATCCCCGGGAAACAGGCTCTTTCCCCGCCTATAATTTTAGTAAGGATTCGCACCCTCTCCTACATACAAGCAGGGTGCATTGCCCCCAGAGCAATGCTATGAAGGGAAAAAATATGTTGTCAAGCATCTACACTTCTACATCCACCAAAGTGGTAATCCTAATTCGAGGGTTGCCGTCCACCGGGAAGAGCACGTTGGCCCGGTTTTTCCTGATGGCCTTCCATCTTACGGAAAAGAATGCTTTCGTCCGTTGCGCGGATGATTACTTCTATCTGGAAAATCCGGACGAATTCTCCGGACCCTCTGACGCCGAAGAGCAAGGGCTGGAATACAAGTACAAGGGAGAAGAAATCTCCCAAGCACACTTGTGGTGTGTCAAGCAGGCCCACAGCCTTCTGTCGAAAGACGATACAAAGGCTGTCATCATCCCCAATACCTTCTCTCAACGGTGGGAGATGGAGCCTTACATCAACGCAGCCCATGAACACAAGGCTGAGTTGGTTGTTATCGACCTGTTCGATGCGGGCCTTGCAGTCGTTGAACTGGCGCACTGTAATTCTCACGGAGTGCCAGAGAGTACTGTCCAGGCGATGAAAGATCGCTGGGAGTACAACTGGGGAATCGGTGACCCCCGTGCTCCCTGGAGAAGGGACACACCAAAGCCCGAACCTAAAGCCGGGCTCTTCCGGCGGTTGGTTACTGCCCTGCGAGGATAAGGTAGTAAGGGGTCGCGCTCCCCCTTTAAGAGAGCGCTAGGATTTGTTGCAAGGAGGAAAGAGTGGCTGATGCTCACAAAGAAGTCTTCCAGCATCCTGAGTACCGAAAGCTTCTGGAAGAAAAGGTGAAGCTGTGGTACCAGAAGTTGGATCTGGAAGTCGAACTCATCACCACCAAGGAAGAGCTGGAAAAACTAAGAGGCCACCACAAGGAGCTGCAGGACATCAGCCTGCGCATTGGAACCACACTCTTAGAAATGAGTTCGAAGTACGAAGCGGTATCCAAAGCGGTGCCGCATCACAGGTTCACTTTTCTCAACTAACCGAAAGGAGGGACTATGATCGGAGGAAAAATAGACAGGAGCATATGGCACCTCCCGGAGGAGGTGGTTATCTGCCCTGCATGCCAAGAGGAAACTATAGAAGGGCTCACCAAGGTTACTCCTTCAGTAATGAGGAAATGCATGAAGACCTTCCGCACTATCTTGAGTAAATGGTGCGGAAAAAAGATATGTGTTTCCTGTGCCAACCCAGATCTTCCTACCCCCTCATCCACATCACTCGGAAAAGCATGTCTAGTTTGTCGCACCTACCTGTCCCGATACAACACGGGAGATCTGTGCTACTGTTGCAAAGACAGTAAAATGCCCCCAAAGGAGCCGCTAATCACACTGGCATCAGAGCCCCAAACCACTTTCATCAAAGGGGAATCAACAGCCCCTTACCTCTCCTCTTCGTCCCCTGGGAAAACAATGAAGTTAAAGGGAAGCGGAGGAAAAAGACGGCTGCCCGTTCTCCCATGTCTTAAGGAAGAAGCTGGGAACAGTATTGAGAGCATCAACCTCAAACTCGGTGAGCTTGAGAAAAGATGGCTTGGTCTCTCTACTGATCGATCAAGAAGAAGGAAGTCCATCAGCAGGCTAGTAGATCCTGTCTACCGGATAGAACAGGAAAATCTAATTGCCAAGTTATCTGGGAGAATAGCCCTGGTTCATAAGGAAATTAGGGAAACCCAGCAAGAGCTGAAGACTGCGGAAGACCTTCTTCAAAGGGTCACAGAAATAGCCTGTGACGTAGTCAAGCTTTCGCATCCCACCGGAAACTATACTCCAGCCAGGAACAAATCCAATGGTTGGAGTATCAACAAGCGAAAGCAACCGAAGCGAAGGAATCGTAGGAAGCTGACTCGAAAAGAAAGGAGGAATGCCAACCAGTAAAGGATGCACCCCTCTCCTAAAAAAGCAGGGGATTCCAGAGCTGTAAAAAGCAATGAAGGAGAAACCATGAAGTTAAGGGGTACAACGCATGCCCATCCTAGATCCCGGGGGCAACCTAGTAATGGGATTGCACCCATTCAAGGACAAGCGTATAGCGTCACCTAGAGATACCAAGTTCTTATGGGGACCTATGCGACAGTTAACAAGGGAATCTTTCATAGCACTGATTCTGGACATTGATTACCACACACTTGGTATCGATGTACTATCAAGTGGAAGTGCTGAAGAAACTTCCTTTAAACCATCAGACTTGTTCCGAAGTGCGATCTCTCTGGACGGAGCTTTTATCCTGGCCTTTCATAATCACCCAAGTGAAAGGTTAGTTTATCCCTCAAAAGGGGACACCGAGCTCACCAAGTCTATATCGCAGATGTGCGATATAATGAAGATCCACCTTCTTGACCATATCATCATTGGGTCGAAAGACTACTACTCCTACATGTCCCATGGATTAGTGGTAACCCGCTCACGAAAGTACGTTTCTACAGCCGCACGAGGTAGAAGTCACAGAGCACGTACCCTCGCAAAGAAGCGGAGTACTTTGCGAACAGGTCATTCGGAAGAAAGAGTGGGATTGAGAACACACTAGCAACAGGAGGTAAGGATGGGATTACATATTCCCCCTTTACTGCAGCGAATGTGGCACAACCTCTTAGTCCCGCAATTCTACTGCTTGGTTTTACGGGTACATTCTTACCCTGCAGATGGCGGCTTAAAGTTCATCCATTTTCCAGATGAACCGGAGGTCGGCATTTGCGCAACCAGGTCAGTCTGCTGCAGTAAACGAGGACTTGACCATCAAAAAACAGAAGGAACTGAAAGTTACCCTTCTGTACGGCGAGTCCCTCATACCAATTAACCCAGCACTGTAACCAGCACTGCAAGGTTCTGCACTCCACCTACTTCCAAGAGAGTGCATGTTGAGGAGATATCCTATGAAACAGCAGGTCCCACCGCAGTACAGAAGTGGCTCCAGAACCCGGTCCAGCCAGGTCCAGTACGACAGATTCAACGACCTCATCGCAGGAAAGCCGGACCTCGCGTACCGGTTCCAAGACCACGCTGACAACGGAGAGCTCGAAGAAGCTCTGGCGTGCCGGGGGCAGATGAACGGCTCGATGGAGAAAGCCGCTGACCTCCTGAGTCGTTTCAAGGACGGTTCAAAGGTGATCTTCGATCTGGAGATCGACCTGGTCATCGCCACCACTCGTCCGAAGGCCGGACGGTATCCGGCCAGGTGGTTCGATGAGATCTTCGCCAGCTTCATGGTAAAGGGAGCACCGTACTTTGCGGTACGCAAACCTTTCCGTGAAGACGAGCTCGACCAGTTCATCCTGGAATTGAAAGTCCAGGCTGTCTGGCATTCCCTCCTGTCGTACGACAGCAGTCTGAGGGAACGGGCGAAGGTCGTATTGGACGAAATCTGGCCCGCTGCGTAGTTTTTCCCCTTCACTCTCCCTCTCCCCTAACGGGGAGGGGGAGTTTACCTATCCCAATACAAAGGAGGCAACCCTTGAGAAAAGAAGTGAGCACCCAATTCATGGATCTCGCCAAAGACGGGGAATTGGCAATCGCGATGAAACTACATCGAGATTCCAGTTTCCTTCTGGATGAAGAGACCACAAAAATCGCTGGTCGGCTCAAAGAGTACCAAGACCAGCCCTACCCGGACACCGTCAGGCTGATGATCTACCAGCCGAACGGAAGGCAGTGGCATATCCAAGCCATGCAGTTCTTTGTGGACCGGGATGACCACAAGATTGCACGGTTCCTGGCGGATGCCCCCTTAACGAACAATGCACTTCACCGTGCCGAGTTCTTTAAGGAACTTTGGGCTACATTAGAAGCCCTCCCTTCGGAAGTGGTTAAAAGCTTCCATTCATCTTCTTAGACCTCACTTAGTTTTTACCATTCCCAGAGCCTCGCAAGAGGCATACGAAAGGAGCCCGTATGGGTATGCCAAACGGGGAGGTAACACCCTCCCAGCGGATGAGAGATTCCCGCGCCCAGGCACTCTCCGGCTGTACTCTGGAGATTTTTCCGACCGAACCTTGTTCCTGTGCTCCGTGCACGGCGTCCAAGATCGCGGACAGGCGGTACGCACACCTGGTAGCGAAGGAAACGGCGAAGGGGGGCGCCGTCAAAAAGGCCAGCTAACCCTTGTTCCAACCAGCTTCCCCAGGATTCTCCTGGGGAGGTTGGGCTGGATTGCGGTGATTTGACATTGTCATTCAGGAGGAAACGCAATGAGAGGTTTATGATGCAAGACTCTGAGAGAGCAGTCTTGGCCCGGCCCTCCCTCAAGGGCCGGGACAAGAACACTTTCACTTCTCAGCTTTTCAGGATGTTCCTGGGAGGCCCTACACTTTTCCTGGAACCTCGAAAGAGGCATACGAAAGGATCTGTATATGGTTAGGCCTGGTTCTGGTTCTCAATCCGAGCGGATGCGTGTTTCCCGCGCCCAAGCGTACAGTGGTTGTACGCTCCTGGTCCTCCCCGAACCCTGCACCTGCGAGAGGTGCGCTGCTGCTGAGTTGTCCGATCAGCAGCAGGACTGGGTGAGCAATTCACCCGGTAGTCCCACTCCGCCTCCACCGGCCATCACCATGGTGGCCTGATCTTTTTCCAACCAGCTTCCCAGGATGGTCCTGGGAAGCGGGTTGGAATCGTCCAACGAAAGGAAGCATCCATGAGAACAGTTATTTTACTTCTCTCCACGGTACCTATCCTCATGGCTACCCAAGAGGACAAAAGCGAACCGCGTCGCAGTGACTACTGGTCTTCACTGGGAGACGGTATCCAAATGAGACCGCCCCACATTGCCACCAATTCAAAACAACTCGTCCCAGTCGCCGCATTCTATCTCCCTACCAAAGAAGGGAAAGTGGCGCCGTTCACATTCGCAGGAAACGTCGTCGTAATGAAACAGAAATATACAGGGACTATCAAGGCGTACGACGCACACTTCTTCGACAAAGTCGAGAATCTCCTTGGAGAAGACGCAGACGTCAAGATTCTCTATCGGAAGATCACTTGGAACACATTGGAAATTGAGTACACCATGAATGCCGGGTTATTGAAGATCCACACCTATTCAAAAGTCGTAATCGGTGGCACAAAACCAAATGTACTGTTTCAGGTAACCGCAACGGCCTTGGCAGAGAGATGGGAAGAGGAAAAAGCGCAGCTAAAAGGATCTGTTGATAGCTTTCAAACGTCCCCCACCCAGCCGAAGTAGTCAACATTTCAGCCTCCGGGGATGTTCCCCGGAGGCTTTCATTACCGGAGAGCTCAAAAAAGGAGATGCAAATGAAAATCACGACAATTGGACTGGAAAGAAGTGAAAAACTCGGTCTCTTCATTGGAGACCAAATGATTCTCATCCCGAGAGTCTTGTCTGCAGACTCACGACCAACCCACGACGATGTCCGAACGGAGATCTGGTTCGAGGTCTCTGGGACCTGGGATTGTCAGGATGACCCGCAGAACGGGGAACATCTTACCGGAGAGGTAGGAGTCTTTCCCAATCCCGTGTCCGCTCAAAGGGTTCTGGACGAGTGGAAGGAGACGCAAGCCCTGTGTCCTAAATGCCTAAGGAGCAGGAGACCTGAAAAGGTCAGCATGGAAGTCCCCACCATCAAGGAGCTGGTGGTAATCTTCGCAGCTCCAGCAGCCAAATAAATTCATCAGCCTCCGGGGATGTTCCCCGGAGGCTTTCATTACCGGAGAGCTCAAAAAAGGAGATTGAAATGAAGAAGAAGAAACTCTATTGCAAACTGTGCAAGAAAAGTTTTCTTGTTCCGACAGTCGATCGGAACGTCAAGCCTTGCCCCACCCCGGACTGCGAGGGGAGCGCAAGGCGCGTGGCGCCGGCCGACGCTACCAAGGACATCAAGGAAGTAAGCGTCAGTCTTTCAGAAAACAAGTCATCCTACAAGGTGAAATGCGCGGACAAGGGAATCTTTCTGCCCCTGGTAGACGAGAATTTCTACGTCAGCCCGGCGAACACCACCTTCTTTGACATTGTGGATGACATGTCAAAAGCGGAACCGCAAAACGTTATGCTGGTTGGACCGCACGGATGCGGAAAAACTGAACTTGCGGTTTGGTTCGCAGCCATGAAGAAGCGCAAATGCATTGTCATGAATTCCCCGTTGATCCGGGAAGCCAAGGATTGGTTCGGGTACCGGGACGCAAAAGACGGATCCATATTCTGGCACAAGTCGGACTTTGTCCGCGCCCTTGAAGAGGGTGACACCGTTGTCGTGCTGGACGAGTTCAACCGGCTGCACTCGACACTCCACAACTCCCTCTTTCCCCTGCTGGATGCACGTCGCGCCTCCTGGGTGGAAGATCTGGGAGAAATGGTCAGGGTGGGTCCCGGCACCGTCTTCTTTGGGACAGCCAATATCGGCTATGCCCACAGCGGTACGTTTGCCATTGATGCTGCAATGAGCGGACGGTTTACCAACTGGCTGGAAGTAAGCTTCCTTCAGCCTCAGGATGAGATCAAGGTATTGATGCAGAAGACCGGCATCAGTAAGGAGATCGCGAAGAGGCTTACACAGTTCGCACGGGACGTTCGTAGGAAGTCGAATGGCGTTGGTTCGACCCTGTCCCAAGCGGTCTCCACACGCCAGTTGCTGGCATCGGCCAAGATGATGCGCCACCTCGAAAAGAGGAAAATGGACGTCAAGCAGGCCCTTGATTACACCGTTGTCGCTCTCTACCCGAACGATGGCGGACGGGATAGCGAGCAGTCCCAGATTCTTCAGTTGATCCAGGGGATCTTTGGTTAAGGAGGAAACGGATGAGTGACAAATGGTGGGAAAAACAGGACCTGTCAAACACCAGTTCATACTACTCCGGGTTCAAGAAGCAGGCTGGAAAATCGGTTTCCAGCTTCTGGAGTAGTAGGTTTGACAACTTCTCCTTCGGATGGAGCACCAAGTCTGGTAACGAACTTTACCAGCGTGCTCTGAATTCCATCTCCAGGTCGGCCAACCTGATTTCCAACAGTGACGGGGACGAAAAGGCAATTACCGTTCGCTGGTCCCATGGACACCAATACAACCAGATCAATAAAAACGATATCTTCATCTCTCCTGACGTAGTTAATCCGGATCACAACCGGCGAAAGGATTGGTCGGAGGACGAACGCACCGATGTCCTGGTTGGAGAGGCCCTTACCGAGTCTGCCATGAAAAAGACAGCCTCGATCAAAGCGCAGAGGGCCATCACTGATGTAGAGGCGTACTCTGGCATCCCCGAAGAAAAGTGTGGTGCCAGGGAACTTGCATCACACCTTTGGTATTCCAGTGAAGTAATCGCAGCCAAGGATGCAGTTGTAAGCCAGTACCCCGGGTTTGGACCTTACCTTGGCACGATGAGTGATTTCTTCACCGATGCCACGTACAAGGCCAACATGGAAAAGACCTTGGTTGAAGAAAAGCCATCTGCAGCTCTTGCCAACAAGGCGCTCTGTTACTCTATGCTTCACCCCGAGGAGGAGGTGGAAATTCCTGAAGAGTATCAGAAACTGATCGACCAGGCGGCCGAAGACCTTGGAAACGCAGAGACTTCCATGGATCGTGCAAAGGCAACCATCAAAACGATTCAGCGCTTCACTGAACGTTGGGGCCCTGAACGGGGTCAAAATCCTCCCCCTTGCGGAGGAGGAGGTCTTTCTCGTATCGGCATGAATTCACTCATCAAAAACGATGGTGAGGTGGATGTTTCCAACATGACGGAAGAGAAAGACACAAGTAAGAAGGATAAGGAGGTAGACGTTCCGGATGCGGATGGAGGAGCGTTCAATGTGCACGACCACAAGGTTGCTGAAGGTAACCTGAGTCGTTACAGACGCCTCTTGGTACCACTTCGTCACCTGATCACTTCTCTTAAAAACCGTCTCAAGCTCCGGAACGAAGAGCTGCATTACCGGGAACACGGGCTGAAAAAAGGCGACATCGATGAAGGGTCGATTTACAAACTCGCCTTTTCCAAGCTTGGTCTAAGTGACCCTAGCATTTTCGAAGGGAAGGAAATTGCCGGGAAACCGGAAATGGCCTTTATCCTTCTCATTGATGAATCCGGATCAATGGGTGGGGGGCGCATCCAGATGGCTAGGGACGTGGGAATCGTACTTGGTGAAACCCTGCAGGGCATTGAAGGGTGCAGGCTGGCTATTCTCGGCCACACAGCACAAGGCTCAGGCCACACCAATGGAAGTCATTCTGGTTTGATTCTGCACCAGTACTATACTCCTGACAATCCCTATTTGCACAACCTGGAGCGAATGGAAGCGTTCCAGCAAAACCTGGATGGCTATGCCATTGCCAGGAGTGTCATGCATGCCTGCAACTGGTTTCCTAGGGCAACCTCCAAACTGCTGATTCACATCAGTGATGGACAGCCAGCAGGAAACAGTTATGGAGGCGATCCTGCGCTTCGGCATATCGGCAAGGTTTCCAGGGATGCCAGGAGGAAAGGGGTTGACGTGATCGGCATTGGAATCGACCGTCCATGGAATGAGTCTCAGGGAGACATCATGTACGGAGAGAATCGGTGGGTCATCCTGAACGATGCGGATGAAGTTCCAAGGGTGGTATCCAATCTGATCAGCAGGGCTGTACTGGAGTCTTGCCGACTAAGGTAACCTTCGCAGGCTCCCGGATTCCCGGGAGCCTTTTGTCCCCTTGTGAAAGGAAAGAAATGATTTCAAATCTTGTAGAATGGTTTCGATGTCGTGTCAGGGATACTCACACATTCACGTATAGAAATGTGTTGAGAAATGACTATTGCGAAGACTGTCGTACAGAGGCAGTCGTTGTCTCCAACACAGATTGCTGTGGAAAGCAAAACGTCAAAATCCACGCGCCATGGGAATGCTCTCATTAGTTAGGAGATAAAAAATGTCAGAGCTGGAACAGGCAATTCTGGATGGCTTCGCAACTGGTTGTCGCGATCTCCCCCAGGAACTTCGACCCACTGCAATGAAGGAAGTGTTGGCCCGGCTTCCGGAGTACGGAAGAATCAAGAACTACGCCTTTACAGCTGGAAGAAACTGGGCCATCGAATGGTTTCGAAAAAAGGAGGCAAAGAAAAGAAGGGAGGCTTTGGAAGTAATTAAAGCAATGAAACTCCGAAAAGAAGCGGCGCTGCGAGAGATGTCTTTCTTGCAATTCAAAGGTGCTGTTACGTGTGCCCTTGAGAATCGGCGTCCAAATCAACGCGCCATTTTCACCTACCTCGAAGCCTTGGAAGAGAGGGTCTTTAACGGGAAATCCCCGAGCGAGGTAGCCAGGGACTTTTGTGTGAACACCACCCTGGTTCATAAATGGTGTGAACGGGCGCGGACAGCACTCAAGGTTTACCTGGATCCGGAAGCATGGGGCTTCATCTCTAGGGGCTGCAATGGAAACGGGAAACTGAAAAAAGCCCTATGAGATTTTTCTATTACTATGTAGTCTCTGTTAAGGAGAACTTTACACTTGAAGGACCTAGGGGAAATAGAAGTCGAATTAATCCTCGAAGCGCTGCTGCTGAAGAGGAGTATCACCATCTCACAGGAAGGGAAAGCGGCCCTTGATGAGCTGGTTATAAAGCTGAGGGAAATCCATAGAAAGGGTGTTCATGTCTGAGAATGTCATCAATCATCTGGTAGATCAAATCATCGAGCTCCACAATAAGTTTCCACAGGCAGAAGACCTGCCTCCCATGTTGCGGAAAGCAAAGGCAAGGGAACTTAGTGTCCTGCGACAGGGGCTCGCGAAGGAGTACGCAGCTCACATCATCGGTAAGTAGATCTCTCCGGTGGTGAAGTATGTGAATGCTTCACCGCACTTCTATCCCGGGTCGGGGTGATACCTGACCCGGGTATTTTTAACCCAACTGAAGGAGAAGACATGGTTGCAAAAACTGAATTCCGAACTTTTCAAGGATCCAAAGATCGAGACCCGGTTCGTCCGTTAAAAGAATCCATAGGAGGCCTCGTTGAAATAATTGAGCTCCTGATTCTCAATGACACCAAGCTCTCGAAAACTTCACGGGATATGCTGTTAGCGAAGGCCCGTGAGGTCCAAGCGAAATCCAAGTAAAGTTTCCCTCTCTTCCGGTCCGGGGAGGGGGTTGGCGTTCGCGCCACCCCCACCCGGACCTTATACGAAAGGAGAAAAAGGAATGACGGAAGCTCTGAAAATCTCCATTGAGCCGGTGAATATGGAGATCGTATCAGAACCCTATGCTCACATGACGTATAGGGGCTATGCACTTGTCACCGATGTGAAGGTTAATGGCCAGATCTTCATGATTTACCTTTCGGCCAAATCATTCTCGATCGCCCTGGAACCGTTTGTCGCCCGGAACGACAACAAGTTCACGGGTGTAAGGATCAAGGTAAGCAAGGAATCAAGGGACAAGATGGCCCCTTACCTTGTGTCAGAAGCGGACTAACAAATCTGAACATAGAGACCGCACGGAAAGGCTTTAACTATCTCCCACCCCAAGTTTCTCAAGGGGACCTCCCAGTCGAGCCCCCTGTAACTATATGACAAAGTTCATGGTTACAGGGTGACTGGGAGATACCCCGCACAATTTTTAATTGTGATAGGGGCCTACTCCATCGGCCAATGGGGAAACCAGGTGGGATTAGGTAATGGTGACAGACTTGCAATAGTGCAGGGGCAAGCCTTGAATCGACGGATTCCCAGAGGGCCACTTTCTTGCTGCTTCCTGGAAGGGATCACCCGGGAAGCAGAGCCGATGGCCGTAGAATCGGAGCCGGTAGAAAGTGCGTGAAGCAGGAGGGGCACCTCCTGTGGGGCGGTAATCCGCCCAATTCAATCCCTCTGTGTCCGTGTCTCTATGTTCCCTTCTAAATCTTTCCCTCTCTCGCCTGGGTCGGGACCCCCCGTTCCGGCCCAAGCACCCCCATACCTTTTTTTACTGCAAGGAGAATGCAATGGTTAATCCCGGTGACGAAAAGGACTTTTATGACCTCAGCAAAGGCATGAAAGTTCGCAAGAGCTGGTATGACGCAAACATCAAAGGGACGGAAGATGAAGCCCTTTGGGAAGCGGAATCCAAATTCAACTACTCCTCGTGCCCTGTCTGGCCACTCGACCTGCGTACTATCGAAGGGCAATTCGAAGGGGCAATCGTGGACCTGGAAGAAGAGTACGGGTTTGCGAGGTGGCTCTGGATTCCTGGAATGAACAACGAGGAACTGGAGCAGTGGTGGAAAGACCAGGAATCATTGGATCAATTTCACCTCTCTGCCACCAATCTTCCAGGATTCGTTGTTCCCTCTGGGGACGCAGATTGGCCGGATGATGGGACTGTCCAAAGTAAAATCGATAACCTGCGTTCGGATCGACCTGTTTGGATGGGAGTAAACACCCACGAACTGCTCGCATTCAAAGACTGCTCAAAGTGTGGATGTAAACATCTCTGCTCCCACAAGAGCAAGGCCTTCTCCAAAGCGCAGAAGGAAGCAAAAGATCTTGTCCTGCCTTACGTTGATCCATCCCTGCCGGAAAACAAAGGGGTGACCTACAAGGTATGGAAAGGCCACTTTCACATGGATGAAGACTCCTGCCTGCTCACACCTGACGGAAGGAGAATCATCCACAAGGGGATGAAACCGGCAATCGAAAAGGCCGCAAGGGACGCAGAGAGACGTAAACCGTAATTGGAGAAGGACGGGAAACGCGCTCAGGAGGTTCGCCCCATCTAGGGGCGAGCCTCCGACTTTACCTTAAAAGTTTTTTTTTCAACAAAGGAGCAATGCAATGAACGCAATCACAAGCGCTACAACAGTCGAAGAGCTTTACCTGGAATGCATGTCATCACTGACCACCATACAAGGGGAGTCCCCGGAATCTTATCCCGAATTTACCAGTGCCGTGCAGACCACGTTCGCCAGTGGCGGTTACCTGGAGAAGATTTTCTGGGCGCACCTCGGAGCACGGAACCTGGACCTCGCAGTGGAAATCATAACCTGGATGCACGGTCCCGAAACCAACGAAGGGTACATGCTGGATGTTTTCGGAGACCGAAAAATTAATAAGGAGGAAAAATGAAATCAATAATCGTTGTTGGTCACCATGTTTACTCTTTCCGCAGGAATGATATCTCCGACCAAAGCGTCACCATCCGTGACATGACATTGGAAGGGGAACCTCGGGAAGACTTAACTCCCGAGGAGTTTAAGGAGGCTATCCAGGAATTCAAAGAGTACCTGAGAGTGGCCTGTCAGGAGGACGATCCGGATAACTTTCGCTGCTCCCACACCATCTCCATCGATCACGTCTTTGAGGTTGGCGGAGAGCGCCTTACTGTCGGATCTGTGGATGAAAAGGTTTGGGACTTGGAGGAGGAAGAGAAGGAAGTTGAAGAGGAGGAAGAGTTAGTATGATCACAACGCAAATCTGCCCTACATGCAAAGGGCCCTTCTACAGAACGGTCTACATTCCAAAGGCAAACGGGAAACGAAGGCGCATCGAAATCCCGTGTCCGGAACTCATGGCTGCCCAGCGAAACTTCCTTCAGCATGAAAAGCTGACAGGAATAGGGGCTGGCCCTTATGCCTTTGGGTGTGTCCTGGGAAAGTCCGCCGTTGACATGGCAAGAATGCATGCAGGAAGAAATCGAAGGTATGTCATAAGGTTCGATCTCAAGGATGCATTTCACAACGTTCGTCCCAGTCACCTTCTGGACGTACTCCGATTCGAACGGTTCACTACAGAAGAAATCGAAAGGCGGATGGAAATCCCTGACTGGGTTGCCGAAGGCGCCTTGTCCAAGTACCGATATCCTCGCGGAATGTTTTCCCTCATCTTCGCAGAGAGGGAAGGGGGCTACCCTCCCTACGCTGCCATGGGGGCACCCACAAGCCCCTACATGCTGAACCTGGCCTTGAAAGAGGTAGATTTCAAGGCGGCCAAAGCACTTCGAAACTTTGGTCCGGAAGATGCGAGGTATTCACGTTATGTAGATGACATTGTTGTCTCGTCAGAAGGGGCGCAAGCGATCGTATTGGTAAAGAAGGTGATCATCCCCCTGTTTGAAAAGCACGACTTCAAGATCAACAGGGCGAAAACAAAGGTCATGAGGAACAAGTCCGGAAGGCAGTCAGTTGTAGGCGTGATGGTAAACGATATGACCACTTTGGAGTATTCGAAAAGAAATAAACTCAGAGGGTGGATGCATCGCGTCTACATGATGTTGCTTACCGGGAAGAACGAGAAAGAAGAGGAGGTGGATTTTGATCCGGAAGGATACATCTGGCATGAAATGAGGAAACTAAACGGGTTCATCGATGGGTGGACGCAGGCTGCAGCTCCCGAACACTGGAAGAAGATACGGGAAAAGTGGAATGCGATCTGCATAGTCGGGAAGTCCCGTTTCCCAAGCGGGGCCAATCCAAGTGGATCGGGACGACCCTGGCTTAACCCAATTTTAGTGGAAGGAGATTCAAGATGACGCAGAAAGGCTTCCTCGCAATGAACGGAATGGTCTATGCCATTCAAGGCCAGGTAATGGCATCAGTAAAGGAGGAAGAGTTTTACCAGATGGCAGCTTCCTTTGGAACACGAAGCCTGCTCATGCTTCCGCATGAAGAAAAGGGAATCGCAGCGCATGCATCAGGAAATGGGCGGACCATGTTTGTTGTTTACCTGGGGCGCCAACTTAGAACGCTCCTTTACAACGACCGCAGGGGAAGGGCCGACTCCATAACCGCTCATGAGATCAAGTTACCTCACACCTACCTCTTTATCTGGCTTCGCAATCGTGCAGTTCAAAGTGGAGGCATCTTTTACAGCCAAGAGAAGCTGGTAACAGGAGCTGAAGATCTTACTCCACTTCCACTGCCAAACGTGGATGGATCTGGGAACATCTGCATTGGAGGATGGAGCGCTGACCCAAGCGCATCGGAAGGAGGGCAGGTGGAAGCCTATACCACGCAACTTCTAAATTCCACCTTCAACTCCGATACCAATGTTCACTTTGACCGTCTTCCAGACGGTATCAATCCCAAGAAACACCCGGAGTACGAAAGAGGGTGGTCCGTAGAAAAGCTGAACAGCTGCTTCCTGGAACTGTGGGGGCGTGCATCACAGAACGAAGCACCTCTTGTCTGGCACCCACATGGAACCCCCATAACAATTCAATCCCTGATGGATAGGCACTTGGGGGCAAGCCGATGATCAATACAGAACAGTTCTGGGATGTACTGGTGACCTCCACGAGAACGAAAAAGGATCCATGGTTTTTCATAGGTGACGTTGAGCGAGCAGTAAAGCATCGCTCATTGCCCTATGAACACAGAGAGCTGGCTAACTGGTTTATCAAGCTTCTCCGAGATAATGGGCATATTCAAGAATCTCATGGAGCATACCGTCTTCAACAAAGCTTGATCATTAAAACCTGGGACCAGATTCTCGAATCAAATCAAAAGAAGGAGACTGCCGCTGATCTCGATGATCGACTGCGGGAAGGTAGGACAACTTGAGAAAGGAGAGAGCATGCCGTACCTAACAGGAAAAGACGGGATCTACCACGACAGGGAGGGCACCTTCATTCATTCCGTTGTTCAAGTAGATCAAAACCCACACGCAAAGGAGATCAAAGAGTCGGTAGAGTGGATCGGTCCAAAAGTACCTGAAGGAAAGGTGAAGGCTGGGCTAAGATTCGCAGAAGAGGTTTACAGGAAGTACAGAACGGAAGCGACGTGGTGCCAGGAATGGAATCCGGACACCAAGGAATGGGGGATTTACGTACCGCCTCAATGGAACCAGTCAGCGCACTGTTGCAGTCACCCTGAACTGGAGCCGGAGAAATCAAAGGACGTTGTGATCCTTTACCATACCCATCCATGGGGGTCCATGCCTTGCCATTCCGGGGAAGACATAGAAACCGCCCGGAAACACGGGAACCTGATCTCGGTAGTAGTGAGCGGCTTCACAACGGAAAGCTGGAGGCCGAGCGTTGTGATAACGCAAAGGGGGGTAGTCTTCAAGGATGTGCCCGCCTCAAGCATCTACGATAAGGAAGACCAGGATGGTGAATACGATTTCCCTCTGAAATGGTTGGACCAAGTTCATGCGGATTCCTGTCCGCACTGTACCGCTAGAAAATCGTATGGACCTCCCCGGCACTACAGGGATGGCGCTGCGCAGCGGTACATCGCCCCTTCGCACTGGCCACCTATCGAAGCAGTTGACCCGTTCTCATGGGACCCGGAAGAACTCAGCGCCACCATCAATGAGATTATCATGGATTTTCTCACGACGGCGGACATGGAGGAACTTAAGGGAAAGAAAACGGGGCATATCTTGGAATGTACTCATTGTGGAAAAGAGCACAACGGATTGCTGTGCCTTACCCCGAGTCCCAGAGACGGTTGTGACAGTGAGCAAATTGACCTGGAACAGATTCTGATCTGTATTCAAGAGGCCATCTTTACACCGGAGTACCTGGAGGAGTACTTCATGAGAATGAAGGAAGAAGATCTGGCAAAGGAGTCAGACGGACCTATTGGATTCAACGAATTCCCACCAGATGAAGGAAAGGAGGGAAATGAATGGGATTTTCAAGGGCCGTTATCGTAGGAGCCGGCGGAATAGCATCCTACCTCTGGTCGCCATTGGGACGCCTGCTGTCCACTCTTGGACCGAAAGAAATTACCGTGATAGACGGTGATCGGTTTGAGGTGAAAAACCTGGAACGCCAGGACATGAGAGTCGTGGATACCAAGGAATTTAAGTCCGATGTTCTCAGTCGGAGAATAAAGGAATCCTTCCCCGACCTTTTGGTTGCCTCTGTTCCCAAGTTCATCACCGCGTATCCCAGCTCCCAAGAGGATACGATCCCTGTTGATGATGTCATCCGAGAAGGAGATCTGGTTTTCTCATGCGTGGACAACCATGCAACCCGACTCCTCCTGTCCAGGAAAATGCAGCGACTCTGCAACGGAGTCCTGGTTTCCTGCGGGAACGAGAAAACTACTGGAAACGTTTACCGGTATATCCGTGTGGGGAAAACGGATATCACCAGGCCGGTCGAACGTATCCATGAGGAGTTGGCAAAGCCCACCAACAGTCAGCGCAACCCAGGAGATCTTTCCTGCGAAGAAAGAGCATTAGTGCGGGGAGGCGAGCAAACCCTGGCCGCCAACACAATGGCAGCTTCGTTTGCTGTAGTATTCGCCTCCCAACTTCTGGCTATCCAGCGGGATCACTTCCCGGTGGATATCCCTTCTGCTGACATATCGCAAGTCTGGCGCAATGCCGGAAAAGTAACGGAAGTTCAGTTCGACGTGCTGACTTCCACTTCTGTTAATTATCAATTTACGGCACCAACCCCACGTCGGGTGCCACAAGGAGAAAACACATTATGACCATGCCACGCTTTAACGTCAACGAAGGCCCGCGTCTCCCCGAGGAGCAAAGTGACCGGATCACCATCAAGTGGGGAGGAAGCAACGTCTTCCTGCCCAACTCTCCCGACTGGGATGAGATGATGACCGGGGTAGAGGCTCCCTACACGATTGGGAAAATCCGAACGGCTGTCCAGGGGCACCTTGGTGTCACCCAGCGCGTTCCCGCGCACGTCTTCGATTCCACAGGAAACCAGGTCCTCAACCATGGGGAACCCTGGGGATCGACAGGCGCTCCGGATGACTTCCAGGTTACCGGAACCATGACGGTAACTTTCTTGGCGCCTCATGGCGGATTGGGAAGGTAGGAAGAAAGGGGAGGAAGGAGGTTCCAATCACCTTCCTCCCCTTCCCGTGGAGTACGTTCACAATGATATAAGAAGGGGGAGATAAAAGCAAATGGGGAGGTCCCTTGCGGGGCCTCCCCATGCTTTACTTAAGAACTATCTTCCAACGATGCGCCGAGCGCGCTTCGCCGGAGCTGCTTCCACTACGGGAGTAGCGACAGCAATGTCGGTTTCCACGGGACGGCGATCGTACCAGAGCTTGATCCGCTTGCCGTTCGGAGCCTTTGCATCCTCAACCGTTTTACGGGTGATCTGAAGGACAGCGCCTTCCTCGTTCATCTTGTTATCATCCTTGTCCAAACGGACCATTTCGTCCAGATCGATTTCCATCTCATCAGAGTCAGAGGCGTCCTCGTAGCCACAGGCCCAGAAGAAATCGGCAGAACGGAAGGCGGCCGCTTCGGTCAGCGGGATGAAGTCCAGCATGCGGGCACCAGCCCATTCACCGTCATGCACTTCGAACTCGACGTTGAGCTGGGGAGACTTCTTGACGCTCGACACGCTTTCGAAAGCCTTGACAACTTCAACGGTGTAACGACCATCAGGAAGAGAAGGTCCGCCAGGATTCTTGGAACGGGCTTTAAGGTTGATGTTGAGAACTGACATGGAATGCCTCCTAGTGTTGTGAAAATAAAATCAAGTAACGACTCTTTGCGCCCTGCGAACTTTCTTTTTCGCCTTGGGCTTTGGGTCCCCATTCCCATCATGCGTTTCAGGAATAGGAACAGGTTCCCCATGGTGGTCTTCCACGGGAATAGATTCCGGCACTTCCTCTTTTGTGCCTGTTTCCTCAATCTCCTTTGCTCTTGCAGTTGCCCCCAATATCAACCCTTCGATTCCATCCTTGGGCACATCAGTAATGTCCACTTCCTGGGCATCACCATAGGAATGGAATCGATCACACAGGCCCCGAGCGGGGTCATTAACCACCAGCCTTCTCTGCTTGGTCTTCTTGTTGTATCCAACCAGACAGATGCTCTGGAACATCGGGAGCAACGTTTCCCGAAGCTGACCAGGCAAGGCAGGTGAGATCTCGATCATCGAACCATCTCGCGGGGGAGCCGCAATACAGGTCGCGATCAGATGAAAATTCCCACGTTTCAGAGTCCGTACAAAATCCTTCATCCCTGAAATGATCTTGTACCAATCCTGCTGATTCGTGGAGCCCGTCTTACGGGCATATTGATCCTCGAACCGACCCGCAATGTCGGTGAGAGAATCGACGACGACGAAATCCCACGGAGATGAGAAGGCAATCTCAACCAGTTCCTTCAACCTTTCTCCAATCGGCATTTCGTCTTCCGGCAGAGAAGGAACCATCCGGCCTGTCTTCGGGTCCTTGACCCGCTTGGAGATAAGTTCGATCTCCAGGTTTTCAGGACAGATATAATCCTTCGCCGCGTGAACCCCTTCTTCCGACTCTATCCCAAGCGTCTTGCCAAGATGTGTGACAGAGTACGCAAGGGTAGTCTTCCCAGCTCGTCCAGGGCCAAGTAGAGCAATCTGAGCCTGGGAACAACCAGCCTCATACTCTTCATACTTCATTCGGAACCTCCTTTTGCTATTTCCAAATCTTCACTTTGGTTTAATTCCTGGTGCCGCTTGTCCGCCACTTCAAAAAGATGATCAATGAGGCCAGGAGATTCATCCATACAGATATCCAAGTAGGAGCACATCATGGTGCAATGAAGACCTACGTTTCTATACAGATAAGGAAAGGGCTTATCTTTGCGAAGCATCTCCGCTGCGTACTTTAAAAGTTGGAAAGCTTCTGAAAAATCTTTCGAGCCGCGTACCACGGGAATACGCACGAAATACTTCTCAGGATCCTTGGATACTTCACCAAGCACACGCTGGTAATATTCATCCGATGTTTCAGTCTTCTTCATCCGGTGCATCGGTTTGCGACAGACGTTGTAAAGCGTGAGAGGAACTACCACACCAAATACTTCACGGGCCGCAATGGCATAAAGGGAAACCTGCAGATCCATGAGAAGGGTGTTGCGGCTTTCTGAAAACTGCGCAAGAAACTTGTGCTCCACTACCTGCAGAACACCAGTCTTCTTGTCTTTCCATATGCCATCAAT
>PVBE010957258.1_pt1 | contig 24210 bp, 12 predicted proteins | sample 1631181 | NCBI WGS metagenome assembly PVBE01 (sample SAMN08397723, study PRJNA350692) | Marine metagenome, whole genome shotgun sequencing project. | isolation source: water | place: Pacific Ocean | collected 2012-04 | reverse complement strand
CGGGCCCCCAGCGCTAGTTGTCCGGCGGATCCCCAAACGCGTATCCCGCACAATCCTCAAACGCAGGCCAGCAGCTCTGGTCCATGCACGCCGCGCACTCCGGAACATCGGGCGCCTGCCCGATGCACTCCCCGAAGCACTCCGCCGCCTTGCAGGCCTGCGCGTTGGCGTAGCACTGGGCGCACTTGTCGCTGAGCGCGGCCTCGGCGACGACGCAGTCCTTCAGGCACTCGGGCGGCTGCAGGATGCACTGCAGGCCGCACTGGCCCATCTGGTCCCATAGGTTCAGCGGGCCATTGGCGATGGCGAGATCCGCCTCGCCGATGCAGGCGTCCTCGGGGGGCGCGACCTCGCCTCCATCGGCTTCCCCCTCGCCCTCGCCCTCCTGGCCGCCGCCGGGCGGCTCGGGGAACTCGATCCCGGCGCAGGCCTCGAACGCGGGCTCGCACTGCTGGTCCATGCAGGCGACACAGGCCGCGTCTCCGCCCAGACATGCGGCCCAGCAGTTGGCCCCCTGGCACGCCTGGCGCCGGGCGAAGCAGTCCGCGCAGTCGTCGGTCAGCCCCGCCCCGTCGGCGATGCAGTCCAGGCCGCACTCGGGCGGCCCACCGATGCAGTCGAAGGCGCACTGGCCCGTGACCGCGGGCATGTCGGCCCCGTCGAGGGCCGCGGCGTCCGCGTCGCCCACGCACGCGTCCTCCGGCGCGGGCGGCAGCGGCACCTCCGGGTCCTCTGGCAGCTCGTCGAGCCCCGAGCACACCTGGAACTCCGGGAGACACTCGTTCTGCAGGCAGGCCTGGCAGGGCGCGGCGTTGGGATCGGCCAGGCACTGCTGGAAGCACCGTCGGAACGGGCAGGAGTTCGCAAAGTCGAAGCAGGTCGCGCACGCGAACGACAGCCCGCTGCCGTTGGAGATGCACCGCGGCCCGCAGCCCTCGGGCTCGCCGAAGCACTCCCCTGCGCACGCCTGCGCTGTCCGCCGCAGCGCCGGCGGGGGATCCGCGCCCATCACCTCCTGGTCATCTTCGTTGAGGCACGCTGCCGCCAGGTTGGGTCCGTCCCTGGGCTCGGGCACCTCCTCGAGGCCGGAGCACTCGAGGAACGCCTCCGAGCAGGCTCGGTCCCAGCAGTCCTTGCACGGCTGGGCCGAGCGATCCGGGATGCACGCCTCAAGGCAGTTCTCGTTCCGACACTCCTCGGCCGGCTGAAGGCATCGGGCGCACTCCGGCGACAGCCCGGTGGCCAGCGCCACGCACGTGGCCACACACCCGTCCTGCGGCGCCGCCAGGCACTGCAGGGTGCACTGCAACAGCTCTCCGCCCACGTCCTGGCCACCCAGGATCCGCCTGTCCGCTGCGTTGTCGCAGGCGCCGGGCCCGTCGGGCTCACCCTCGCCCTCGCCCTCGCCCTCGCCACCACCATCGTCGCCGCCGTCCCCGGCCTCCCCCTCGCCCTCTCCGGCCCCGTCACCGCCGTCGTCGCCACCGGCCTCGCCCTCGCCTTCGCCGCCGTCCCCGTCCCCGGCGCCATCATCTGCGCCGGCCTCGCCCTCCCCCTCGCCGCCGTCCACGTCCTCGTCCCCGTCGCCCCCGTCGTCCCCGCCCTGGCCGTCGCCGTCGCCGTCGGCCTCCCCTTCACCCTCGCCGGCCCCGTCGCCCCCCACTCCCGCGTCGTCTCCGGGCTCCGGGCGGGTCCGCTCATTCTCTGAGCAGCCCACCGCCAGCAACAGCGCCAAGCATGTCGTCCGGATCTTCATGGCCGTGGAGTCTGACGGCCGATCAGGGCATCGGCAACCGGATGCGCAGCTCGCCGCGCCCGTCGTCGTCCCCCACCACCACGTCCACCTCGCCCCCGTGCTCTTCGCCGAGCCGCTCGGGATCGAACCAACCGGGCTTCGCCGGGGCCGGCGCCGGCAGGGCGAACGGGGTTTGCGACCGCAGCTGCTGCCGCGGTCACGGCCGCAAGCAACGAGGCAAGCAGCGCGCGCCCCATCATCCGGTGTTCCGCATGCCCGCCGCGATCCCGTTGACGGTGATCAGCAGCGCCTCCTCCAGCGCTTCGTCCTCTTCTGTCCGCAGCCGGCGCAGCAGCTCCGCCTGCAGCACGTTGAGCGGGTCGACGTACGGGTTCCGCACCCGGATCGAGCGCTGGAGCACCGGGTTGTCCGCCAGCAGCTCGGTCTGCCCGATGACCTCGAGGACCGCCGAACGCGCAACGGCGAACCGGTCGCGCAGCGATCGCCCCAACGGCTTGAGCTCCGCAGGCGCGAGCAGCGAGTCGTAGTGGGCCGCCACGTCCGGCAGCGCCTTGGCGAGCACCATCTCCACGAGCGCCAGCGTGCTCCTGAAGAACTGCCAACCCCCGGCCATGGCGATCAGCCGCTCCCGGTCCTCGGATTGCAGCGCGCCGGCGAGCGCCTCGCCGCACCCCAGCCAGCCCGGCAGCAGCAGGCGAGTCTGGGTCCAGGCGAACACCCACGGGATCGCCCTCAGGCTCTCCAGCCCGCCGCCCTGCTTGCGCCGCGCCGGCCGGCTGCCGATGTTCAGCCCGGCCAGCTCGGCCTCCGGGGTGGCCGCCCGGAAGTAGGGCACGAACAGGGGATCGCCCACCGCCTTGCGCCACGCCTTCGTCGAGGTCACCGCCAGCCTATCCATCAGCTCCCGCCAGTCTGCCGGGGGCGCCGGCGGGGGGACCAGCGACTGCTCGAGGCACGCCGTCGTGTACAGCTCGAGGTTGCGCACTGCGATGGTGGGGTGACCGAACTTCACGTCGATCATCTCGCCCTGCTCGGTCACGCGCAGCCGCCCGTCGACGGCGCCCGGGGGCAGCGCCGCGATGGCCGCCCACGCCGGCCCGCCGCCGCGGCTCACGGTGCCGCCGCGGCCGTGGAACAGGGTCAGGCGGATCCCACGCTCGGCCGTGGCCGCCACCAGGTCCTCCTGGGCCCGGTACAGCGCCCAGGCCGCCGCCAGCCGACCGGCGTCCTTGGCCGAATCGGAGTAGCCCAGCATCACCTGCTGCGCGCCGCCGCAGCGCTCCTGGTACCAGGGGATGTCGAGGAGATCGCGGATGGCCTGCCCAGCGCCGGCGAGGTCGTCCAGGGTCTCGAACAGGGGCGCCACGGGCAGCCGCAGGTCCGCGCCCTGGTCCGAGCCGTCGACCGGCGCGTTGACCAGCCCGGCCTCGCGCTGCAGGAGCTCGACCGCGAGGACGTCCGAGGGCGCCTCGGCCATCGAGACCACGAACGCGCCGAAGCTCCCGGGCGGCTGCTCGGCGACCGCGTCCAAGGCGTCCAGCGCCATGCGCAGGTCGGGGTCGTCGATGTCCGCGCGACGGAACAGCGGGCGCCGGCCCTCCAGCTCCGCGACGAGCCAGCGCACCCGCGCCGCCTCGTCCCACTGGGCGTATTCGCCCGCCCCCAGCCAACGCGTGACTGCGTCCAGGGCCCGAACGTGGACCCTCGCGTCCTGCCGGATGTCCAGCCGCACCAGCGACAGCCCGAACACGGGCACCCGACGCATCACGTCGAGCAGCCGTCCGTCGGCGACCGCGCCCGCGCCGCTGCCGTGCAGCGACCGGTGGCACAGCGCCAGGGCGTCCCACAGCTCCTGCTCGTCCGAATAGATGGGCAGGTCGGGCTCGGCGCCGACCTCGTCGTCGCCGCGCAGCAGGCGCACCTTGCGGTCGTAGTGGGCCTTGGTCGCCGCCAGCCGCTCACGCACCTCGGTGAGCAGCGCCCGGTACGGCTCGCGGGCGTCGCCCACGCGCTGCCTGAGCTCGTCGGTGCACACCTGGACGGACAGCGCCTCCCGGAGCGCCACCACCTCTCGGTGGAACAGGTCCGCCGCGGACCAGCGCGCCAGCCAGCACACCTCCCGGGTCACCGCGCAGGTGACGAACGGATTGCCATCGCGATCGCCGCCCATCCATGAGCCCAGCCGCACCGGCGCGCGGTCCGCGGGCAGGCCCTGCCCGGTGTGGTCGACCAAGGCGGCGTCGAGCTCGCGCAGGTACGCGGGCAGCGCATCCCAGAGCACCTGCTCGACCACCACGAACGCCGACAGGGCCTCATCCACGGGGGTCGGCTTGCGTCGCTTGAGCTCGTCGGTGAGCCAGCAGGCGGCGACCTCCCGCGTCAGCGTGCCGTGCAAGGCGCGCCGCTCCTGGGGCGTGCGGTCCGGCCGATCCAGCCCCTCGAGCGCTGCGGCGATCCGGGAGTGCTTCTGCAGCAGCGTCCGCCGCTGGGCCTGGGTCGGGTGGGCGGTGAACACCAGCTCGATGCCCAGGTCGCAGGCGGCGGCGTGCAGATCGTCCGGCGTCACACCGCGGTCGATGAGCCTGCCGAACACCTCGTCGCAGGATCCCGGCTGCGGGCGCCCGTCCTTCGCCAGCCGGCGCGCCCGGCGCCGGCGCGCCCGATGGTGGGTCTCGGCGATGTTGGCGAGGCGCAGGAACTGGGCGAACGCCCGGGCCACAGGCGTGGCGACCTCCACATGCATATCGCCGAGGAGCTCCCGCAGCTGCAGCCCCGCGGCGGCGTCCCCCGCCCGATGGTCCTTGGCCAGGACCCGCACCACCTCGACCGCGTCGAACACGGCGTCGCCGCAGTGCGCCCGGATGGTGTCACCGAGCAGCTCACCCAACAGGCGGACGTCGCTGCGAAGCTTGGCGTTCGGGTCGCTCACCCGAACAGTGTAAACGTCCCTGCGGCCGCGATCAGCGACGTCGAAGCGCCCAGAGGCCCATCAAGGCCAAGAGCACCATGCCGTCGGCCGAGGTCCCGCCCCCCGACGCGCGGCAGGCGCAGCCACCGGCGGCGGACCGGCCGCCGCCGACCGCCCCAGCGTCCTGCGCGCCCTCGACGATTCCGTCGTCGCCTCCGTCCGCAGCGTCGCCGGCGCCGCCGTCGTCGCCTACGCGGTCGTCCGCGCCGTCGCCATCGTCCCCACCGTCCTGACCGTCGTCGTCGCCGCCGCCGTCCACCCCGCCGCCGCCCCCAGCCAGCACGGCGAAGCTCGCCACCTCCGACCACGGCGACCGCAGCCGCTGCGGATCCACCGAGCGGGCGCGCCAGTGGTACGACACGCCGCCCTCGAGCCCGATGACCTCCCAGCTCACCTGCTCATCGGCCTCGCCGCCCTGGACCGTGTCCGACTCGCCCACGACGTTGGCGAACCTGTCGTCGATGGCCACCTGGAAGACGTAGCGCAGCGGATCGTGGTCCGGGTCCTGGCCCGGATCGATCGTCAGCGTGAGCCCCTCGGCCGCCACGGTCTGTCCGTCCACGGGCGAGGCCGGCGTCGGGGGGCCCGGCGCCTCGTTGTCGAAGTTGACGACGAAGCGGCGGCTCACCCACTCGCTCGAGTCGAGCCCGTCCTCGGAGCGGGCCCGCCAGTGGTACAGCGTGTTGTCCACGCGGCCGTTGAGCTCGACGGTCACCACGTCGCCCATGGCGGGCTCGAGGTCCTCGAACACCTCGAGGTTGGGCGTGTCGAAGTCCGGTGAGCGATCCACCTCGATCCGGTGCACGACGCGATCCCCATCGGGATCCTCGCCGACGCGCATGGCCAGCAGCACGGTGAACTCGGCGATCTGGGCCCCGTCGGACGGCCTGAGCAGCTCGGGCGCAGGGGGCGCGCCGTTGTCGGAGTTCACCCGGAAGCTCCAAAGGTCCGTCGGCCCGGAGGTCAGCTCGGCGGAGTCGACCGCCTCCGCACGCCACCAGTAGTCCGTGTCCTCGGCCAGCGGGGGGTCGGGGATCGCGATCACCGAGGCGTCGCCTCGCTCCTGGGGCACGACCAGAGCCTGCACGAGCTCGAGGCCGGCCTCGTCGGCGAACACCTCGAAGTGGATCTCCACCGGGTCGCCGTCGGGGTCATGGACCGCCCCCACCGTCAGCTCAGGCGTGGGCGTCGCCACCGGCCCGCCATCGCGCGGGGCCTGCAGCTCTGGGAGCCCGGGGGGCTCCGGGAACGAGTTGACGGTGAACGAGCGGGGCTCGCTGTACTCGGAGTGGAAGGGCCCATCGCTGGCGCGGGCGCGCCACCAGTAGGTCAGCCCCTCGCGCAGCGGCAGCCGCACCTGCCAGGTTGTGCGCTCGTCCTCGCCCTCGGGGATGCCCTGCTCCGCGAAGTGCTCACGTCGGAAGTCGGCGTCCTCGGCCACCTGGAAGGTGTAGGTGAGGACATCGTTGTCGGGGTCGAACGCGTTGGCGATCACCAGGTCCGGCGTCGACGTGACCACCCAGGCCCCATCGTCCGGCGACTGCGGCTCGGGCACGTCCGGGATGCCGCTGCGGGTGGGGTCCCGGCGCTCCCGGAACTCCTGCAGGTTGGTCAGGCCGTCGCCGTCGGGATCCTCCTCGGCGTCGGACGGGTCGGTGGGGTCGAGCCCGAACTCGCGCTCCCACCCGTCGCTCATCCCGTCGCCGTCCTCATCGACCCATCGCACCAGCAGCGGCCACGACTGGCTCACCGCGCCGCCGTCGTCGTCGGTCACCCGGATGGCGACGACGAACTGGCCGTCCAGCGCCTGGAAGATGGTCGGGGTCCAGGTGATCCGCAGCCCGTCCACGGCCATGCCGATCGGGCTCTGCACCAGCTCGACCTCCAGCGGGTCATGGCGGCCCGCCGGATCGACGGCGTCGATGTCGTAGACGTACTCGTCGCCCTCCAGCGCCTCGCCGGGCGGGTCCGACTCGATCACCGGCGGGCGGTTCACGATCTGGACCTCGAACTCGTACACGGCGACGTCGCCCTCGTCGTCCGTGCCCCGCACGGAGATGGGGTATTCGCCGTTGTCGGGGTACTCGTGGACCACCTCGAGCCCGGCCGCGTCGTCGAACTCGCCGTCGGCGTCGAGATCCCAGTGGTACAGAGCGTCGCCGCCGTCCGGGTCCCGAGCGTTCAGGGTGAGCGTGAACTCCTGGGCCTCGGGGAAGGTCAGGTCGTGCTCGATGCGCATGCGGGGAGGCCCCTCGCAGGGGATGAGGTCCACAGCGAGGTCCTCGCCGCGATGCACCGTACCGTTGTCGCCGGGGAGCCCTGCGAAGGCGTAGTTGCCGCCCGGGGCGCCGCCGCCCTCGCCGCCCTCGACCGCGATGCCGCCGTCGAACGTGTCGTTGAGCGAAAAGGTCTTGACCCGCCCGCCGCCGCCGCCGCCGCCGGCCCAGGCCCAGTTGCCGCAGGACGCCGGGCAGCCGTCGGTCTCGCCGCCGGTGCCACCGAGGGCCGACAGCGACCCGTTGCCGGACAGCTCCTCGGCCTGGATCAGGATGCCGCCACCGGAGCCGCCGCCGCCGCCCGGGTGGTAGCCACAGTTGCTGTCATCCCGCGGCGGCGTGATGCCGTTGGCCGTGATGATGCCGTCGATCAGGGCCTCCTCATTGATGAGGAGCTTGACCGCCCCGCCCCCGGCGCCGCCGAGACCGCCGGCGCTGTTGCAGTTGCACGAGTTGCCGCCGGAGCCACCGCCGGAGCCCATCTGGATGGCGTCGCCCGCGTCGGCGCCCTGGTTGTCACCCGCCGCGCCGTAGCAGTGGGCGGTGCGGGGGTTGTCGCACAGGGCGCACTCGTTGTCCCGGGCCCACTGGCTGTCGTTCTCCGCCGTTCCCCCGATCCCGCCGTAGCTTCCTCCGGACGCGCCTTGACCCACGCAGCTGCCTGGCCCTCCGCCGCAGCCACCGCCGGGGCCGGCCCCCTGCCGTCCGCCCTGGTTGGCGGCCCTGGGCGCGCCGGCGTGGCCTGCGCCGTCGGCGTCGATGGTGCCGCGCAGCTCGAGCTCGCAGGCGTGAATCTCCAGCAGCCCACCCGCCTCGCCGTCCCGGGGCGGGACGTGCACGGTGACCCCTTCAGGGATCACCACAGTTCCGATGTTGGTGTGGACGCCGGACAGTACGGCTCCATCCTCGATGACCCAGTCGGCGCCGCCGTGATCGCCGCCGTCGTCGGCGAACTGCGCGTGGGCGGCGGTCGGGAGGATGAACAGGGTCAGGAGGGCGGCAGAGGCCCTATGCACGTGCATGCGCGCGCACCTCGTCACGGCGTGGTTGATGACGAGGACAGGGTAGGGAGCGGCGACCGGGTCGGTCAACGCGGCGGCGATCCGACGGACCGCGGCTCTGGTAGGATGCGCCCGCCTTGAACAGCGGACCCTTCGACGCCGGCGCCCTGGAGCTTGCAGCGTCGCTGCGCGCGCGCACCCTGTCCTCGGTGGAGCTCGTCCGGGGACACATCCGGCGTATCGAGGCCTGGAACCCCAGCCTGAACGCCATCGTCGCCGAGCGTTTCGAGGCGGCCATGGACGACGCCCGAGAGGCCGACGCACGGCTGGCCGTCAACGGATCGGCCGGCGACACGCCGCCGCTGCTGGGCGTCCCGTTCACCTCCAAGGAGTTCATGGCCGCCCGGGGCATGCCCCAGACCGGGGGCATCGTCGGCCGCAGGCACGTGCGCGCCGCACGCGACTCCCCGGTGATCGCCCGCCTCAAGGAGGCCGGGGCGATCCTGCTGGGCGTGACCAACGCGCCCGAGGGCGGGCTGTCCACCGAGACCTACAACCGGGTGTACGGCCGGACCGCCAACCCCTGGGACAGACGGCGCACGTCCGGCGGGAGCAGCGGCGGCGAGGGCGCCGCGGTCGGGGCCGGGCTGACCCCTTTTGGGGTGGGCTCCGATCTCGGCGGCTCCATCCGCATCCCCGCCGCTTTCTGCGGCTGCGTCGGACACAAGCCCACCGCGGGGCTCGTGCCCGTCCAGGGGCACTACCCGATGCCCCACGGCGACGCTCAGGCCTACCTGGGCGTGGGCCCGCTGGCTCGGCGCGTGGCCGACATCGGGCCGTTGCTGTCGATCATGTCCGGCGCCCCGGTGAGCGAGGTGGCGCCTGGCGATCCGTCGGATCTGCGCCACGTCATCGTGGTTCCGGTCGAGCACAACCACCGCACCCCAACGACGCCGGCCGTGCGGGCGGCGGTGCGACGCGCGACCGAGGTCTGCAGGGCCCGAGGCGCCCGCATCGGCGAGTACCCGGCCCAGCGCTTTATGCGCTCGGTGGAGATGTGGAGCGCCCAGGTGCAGGCCGACGCGGGTCCGCCGTACGCCGAGATCCTGGGGTCTGCGGGTCGTCTGAAGCTCAAGCGCGAGGTGCCACGCTGGCTGGTCGGCAGGTCGGACCACACGTTCGCGGCGCTGTCGGTGGTCGCCCTCGAGGGCCTGACCCGCCGGATGAACGGACGGATGGCTCCCGCCCGCGCCGCCCTGGCGCGCCTGCGGGCCGACCTGATCGCCACGCTGGGCGACAACGGCGTGCTGCTCTTCCCGCCGTACCCCCGCTCCGCGCCTCGCCACAAGGCCACCCTGCGTCACCCTCTGGACTTCGCCTACTCGGGCATCTTCAACGTGCTCGGGCTGCCCGCGACCCAGGTGCCCACAGGCTTCGATCGCCGAGGCCTGCCGGTGGGCGTGCAGGTGGTGGGCGGGCCCGGCATGGACTCGCTGACGACGACAGTGGCCCACGCCGTCGAGCAGGAGTGCGGCGGCTGGGTGCGCCCGGAGCGCCTGGGCAAAGGACCCTCGAAGTGAGGCGTCCCACCCTGATCGGCATCGCCGGCGGCACCGGCTCCGGCAAGACCACCGTGGCCCGCAAGGTGGCAGCGGGCATGCCGGAGGGCGCCGTCGCACTCCTCGAGCACGACGCGTACTACCGGGACCTGGCCGACCTTGAGGCCGACGCCCGCGCCGCGGTGAACTTCGACCACCCCGACTCCCTCGACAACGACCTGCTCGTCGAGCAGCTCGACCTGCTGATGTCCGGCGAGCCCATCGAGGTGCCGCAGTACGACTTCACGACCCATACCCGCCTGGCCAGCGGGCGCTTCGTCCGCCCGGCGCCCGTCGTCATCCTCGAGGGCATCCTGGTCTTCGTCGACCCCCGCCTGCGCGAGCGCATGCACGTCAAGCTGTTCGTCGACACCGCCCCCGACCTGCGCGTGTTCCGTCGCATCCGCCGCGACCTCGAGCAGCGCGGCCGCAGCTTCGAGTCGATCCGCGACCAGTACTACAACACGGTCCGCCCCATGCACCTCGAGTTCGTCGAGCCGAGCAAGCGGTGGGCCGACCTGATCATCCCCGAGGGCGGCGAGAACAAGGTCGCCTTGGACCTGCTCGTCGCCCGCCTGCGAACGCTCGCGGTCTAGCCCGCGGCTAGATCGCCCCGTCCCGGTCCGCCCAGTAGGGATCCCGCAGCTTGCGCTTGTACAGCTTGCCGTTGGGATCCCGCGGCAGATCGGCGACGAAGTCCACCGACTTCGGGCGCTTGTACTTCGCCTTGCGTGGCTCGAGCCACGCAAGGATCGCCTCGGCCAGGGCGGACGCGGCGGCGGTGTCGGTCGGGCGCGGGGCGCAGGCCGGCTGGAGCTCGACCACCGCCACGGCCTCGGGCTTGGCGGCGGCGTGGTTCCAGAAGCTGTTGGGCGGCATGGCGCGGATCCTTACGGCGTCGCTGCTTCGTTTGCCACGCTGCCCCACGATTGCTAACCCCAACGGGGGGAGCCGGTCATGGACCTTGAGAACGCTGATCTTTTCCAGGCGGGGTGGGCCCCGTCGCTGTCCCGCGCGGACCACTGCGCGCGCCGCCGGTTCGCCACGCTCGTGGACGCCGAGGAGTTCGATCTGGGCGAGGCGGCCCTGCTGCTCGGCGCCGAGGAGCGCGACGAGGAGGTCGTCGACGTCGGCCTGGCCCGGCTGGACGCCATGGCGGACGAGGTCCGACCCCGCGTGCAGGAAGGCCGCACGGCCCTGGAGCGGCTCGAGACCCTCATCGAGTTCCTGTTCGTCGACTGCAGCTTCCGCGGCAACGAGGACGACTACTACGACCCGCGCAACAGCTACCTCGACGAGGTGCTGGAGCGCCGGACGGGCATCCCCATCAGCCTCGGCGCGATGGTCAAGGAGGTCGCCCGCAGGGTCGGCGTGCCGCTGCAGGGCGTGAGCTTCCCGGCGCACTTCCTGCTCCGCCACTCCCGGCTCCCCGGCGTGTACGTCGACCCCTTCCACCACGGACGGCTGCTGTCGATCCCGGACTGCAAGGCCCTGCTCGAGCGGGCCACCCGAGGGCGGGTCCCGTTCCGCAGGGAGCTGCTCAAGCCCGCCGACAACCGCCAGATCCTCGTCCGGATGCTCGCCAACCTGCGGTCGATCCACACCAGCCGGAACGACGTCATGCGTACGCTGGCCGCCCTCGACCGGATCCTCCTGCTCGTCCCTGGCTCGGCCGCCGCCCTGCGCGAGCGGGGGCAGCTGCTCGTCGAGGCGGGCGCGGTCAAGCAGGGCATCGACGACCTGGAGACCTACCTCGCCCTGGCCCGACAAGGGGCCGACTGGCTGGAGGTCAAGCGGCAGGTGGATCAGGCCCGCCGCTCGGTGCGCTCGCTGAACTGAGCCCTCGGGGAGCTGGGACCTGTGCGTCACAACGCCCGATGACGCCGGGGGGTGCACAGGCCACAGTAGTCAGATGGACCCTAGTCAATTCAACGACTTGCACGTGGGCACGGCCCTTGCTTTGGCGTCGGGCATGCCGAGGATCCCCTTGTTCGTCGTGGCCGCCGCCGCGCTGGCCCTTTCGCTGACCCCCGCCCGGGCCCTGGCCCAGGGCTGCCCCAACGTCACCGTCCGCGTGGACAACGACATCGCCGGCTCGGGCTATTCGGAGACCCGCGCCAACAACTGGGAGTCCCGGCCGACCGGCGCGTGCCACGGCACCTACAAGTACCTGTCACACACCATCGGCGACGGCTCACGGCGGGGGAAGGCGGTCTTCAGCCCGGCCATCCCCCATGCCGGCTGGTATGAGATCCGCTCGGGCTACCGGGCCACCGAGAACCGGACCGCCGACGCCGACTACGTGGTCCGCGACGACGCCGGCGGGGTCCATCGGCTCTCGGTGGATCAGCGCGGCGACGGCGGGTGCGAGTACGCCGACCTCGGTGTGCGTTGGTGCGTCCCGGGCGGGGGATGCCGCGTAGAGCTGGACGGCACCGACGACGGGGCCTCCGACTCCGCGGACCTGACCACCTTCCGCCTCGTGTCCTGCGACGACGCCCCTCCGGCGGCGGACCCGACCCCCGACCCCGGGCCCGGGCCCGGTCCGGACGTGGACGCCGCATGTGCGGGGATCGCCGCCAACCCGGCGTACGAGGTGTGCGAGAGCCGCCCCGGCCATTGCGCCGGCGTCTTCACCAACGGCGCGGGCTGCAGCGCCTACTGCGCCGCGGCGGGCATGGTCTGCGCGGGCCGATACGGCGGTGAGCCAGGCTGCAACAAGGAGCCGAACTTCAACATCGGCTGCGGCGTCCGCAACGACCACCAGTCCGACTGGTGCGACTGCGCCCCGGCCGCGCAGGATCCCGGCCCCGGCCCGGATCCCGAGCCGGACCCCGAGCCGGACCCCGAGCCGGACCCCGTCCCCGAGCCGGCGCCCGAGGGCTGGGACCCGGCGCGACCGGGCGAGTCCGTCCTCGCCCGCACCGACGGGGTGCTGACCTGGTGTGAAGAGCCCGTGCGGCTCATCGGCTACGGCAACTACGGCATCGTCGCCGAGCAGGCCTTCGACCATCGGGCGTTCATCGACCGGATGGCCGGCGAGCACGGCCTGAACTTCATGCGGGTGTGGGGCCAGTACCAGTGGGCCAACGACCTCATGCCATGGGCCGGGACGCGGGGCGACCGGGACCTCCACGCCGAGGATCTGCAATTCTACGCCCGCCTGCGCGATGTGGCCGAGTACGCCGCCGCCAGCGGGGTGTTCGTCCAGCTGACGTTGTTCGACTCGGTCGGGCTCGAAGGCAGCGATCGCGATGGAAACCGCTGGGTGAACTCGCCCTACCGCAGCGCCAACAACCGGCAGGGCTACCTCAACGATCCCACGGAGTTCAACGGCGGCCCGCGCCGCCAGCCGCCGGTCTGGAACGAGGTCAACAAGCCCTATATCGAGGCGATCGTGGACACCCTCTGCGACCTGCCCAACGTGATCTACGAGGTGATGAACGAGCCCGAGGGCAGCGGCGGCGACGCAGGGCGCGGCACGCCGGCGTTCGTGGACCGCGTGATCGACGAGCTGCACCGGCTGCTCGGCCGCGACCACTGCACCGGGTCGCGCCTGATCTCCACCAACGACAACCCGCTGCGGACCTTGGCCAACCCCAAGGTGGACATGGTGGCGGTGCACGTCCGGGCCGACCAGGCCGGCCACTACGCCGCCGCCGCAAAGCCCATCATCGTGAGCAACGACGGCGACACGTCGCAGGTCTCGAGCCTGAACGGATTCGGCGAGATGGCCGCGGACACCCGCCCCGCCCACCTGTCCCGCTACGCAGCCGGGGCCTTCGGCGACGGCGCCCCGCTCGGACACATGCACCTCGAGGTGCTCGACAAGGACATGCACGGCGCGTCGTGGACCGGGCAGGACTACGAGCCCCGGGCCGATCGCGTGGACGCGGGCATCCTCCAGGCCCTGCAGGGGTTCGTGGCGACCCCGCCGGACGTCTGCGGCGACGGCGGGCCCATCCGCCCGCTGCCCGATCCGTCCGGCGATGACCCGGCGGACCACCCCGGCCCAGGCGACGATCCGGGCGACGGCGGCCTGGGGATCGGCGCCGACGGATCACCCTCGGACGGCCGCCCGGCGGACCAGCCCGGCGGACAGGCGCCCGATGGGGCCGACGGCTCGGGCGCGGAGCTCGACGAGGACAGCGCCGCAGGGCACGTCGGGTTCTGTGCGACAGGGCCCGGCGCGGACAATCCCTGGTGGAAGCGCCTGCTCCGGCGGTAACCTCCGCCGCCTATGCGTGGCATGTCATGGAAGATCGCCGCCGCCCTGCTCTGCGCAGGTGCGTGCACCTCGAAGCACATGAAGCCCGTCGCCTCCGCCGAGGTGATGGTCGACAAGACGCCGAAGCTGTCGGAGTTCCTGAGCCGAGCGCTCAAGGATGAGACGGTGGATGGGCAGGTCGTGTCCCAGGCGACGCTGACCTCCGCCAGCCTGTTCAGCGAGGGCCACTTCCACGAGACGTGGCGGTTGACGGCGGATCTCGGGGGCCGCTCCAAGGAGATGGTGCTCAAGGTCTTCCGCGCCGAGAAGAAGGCCGACGAGAACGCCATCAACTACGGCTTCGCCCAGCAGTACGGGTGGCCGATCCCCAAGGAGATCGTCCGCGGCGCGTCGGCGGCGCCCCTGAACGACCATCCGTTCCTGATCATGGAGTTCGTCGACGGCGGCACCTTGCGCATGGCGGTGCAGAGCGCCGTCACCACGGGCGGGGACGAGGCCGTGCGGGTGATCTCGGGCATGTACGGCGGGCTTGGCGGCGCGCTGGGCGAGCTGCACCGCAAGCCGGTGCGCAAGCGGGAGAGCTTCGACGTGTCGGGGCGCAAGGCCCTGCAGGACCTCATCGACGCCTGCGCAAAGGACGGCTGGTGCGACGCCGCCATCCAGGAGCGCCTGCGAGGCCTGCTGCCGGCGATGGACGGACCGAAGGTCGCGTTCGTGCACGGCGACTTGTACGAGAGCCAGCTGCTGATGGAGGCCGACGCCAAGGTGCGTGCGTTCATCGATCTGGACACGGCGCACTTCGACGACCAGGCCAGGGACGTCGGATCGATGCTCGCCCATCTGCTGGTCATCAACCCGAGGACCCGCCAGGCGGCCTGGGGCGTGCCCAACCCGAACCTGGCGGAGACCGAGGCGTCTGCCAAGGCCTTCCTCGCCGGCTACAAGGCGGCCGCCGACATCGCCGACGACGCCTGGGCCGACATGCTTGCGCGCTCGAAGGCGTACATGTGGCTGCGGCTGCACGAGATCACCAACGCCCTCGCCGGCAGCCCCCACGGCAAGCCCGTCGTCGATGCGCTGGTCGACGCCCGCGGCGCCATCTTCTCCTCCGACCCGCTCAAGGACGCAGGCCTCGTCGAGTAGATCTCGCGCTCGGCGCGACCCCGCTCAGCGGCCCACGAAGTTCGGGGCGCGTTTTTCCATGAAGGCCCGTGGGCCCTCCTTTGCGTCCTCGGTGGACAGGATCGGGTAGCCGATCTCCAGCTCGACCTCCAGGGCATCTGCCTGGGCAGCCGCACCGACGAGCCGCCGACTGGGAACAGCGCCCAGCGGGCCTCGGGCCGGTTCATGGTCAGGACCACGACCGGTCCGTCCCGCTCGACGACAAGGTGCGCTTCTCCGTCCGCCACGTCGTGCCTCATTTCCGAAAGTAGAACATGTTCTACGTGGCGCTGAGACGTGTTCTACTGCCGCCGTGGATGAGCGCGCCCGACGGATCGTCGAGACGGCGGTGGAGCTCGCCGAGAAGGACGGGTTCCAGGCCGTGCGGCTACGGGACATCGCGGCCCAGGCCGACGTCGCCCTGGGCACCGTGTACCGGCGGTTCAAGAGCAAGGAGGACATCCTCCTCGCGGCGCTGGGGCTCGAGGCGGGCAGCCTGCGCGAGCGCCTGCTCGCCAGCGTCCTGGCCAACGAGGGAAGCACGCCGCTCGAGCGCGTGAGCTCGCTGTTCACCCACGCCACCAAGGGCCTATGCCGTCGCCCCAACCTCGCCCGGGCCCTGCTGCGGGCCGTGGCATCGGCGGACCCCGACCTGGTGACCAAGGTCGCGGCGTTCCACTCCACCATCACCGCCATGGTGGTGCCGTGCCTGCGCGGCACGGTCGACGACGAGTCGTCGCCCAGCCCCGCCGAGGCAGAGGTCGCCCTCCTGCTTCAGCAGGTCTGGTTCGCGACCCTCGTCGGCTGGGCCGCCGGCTTGCACGAGCAGGAGGACATCTACTTGCAGATGGAGCGCGCCGCCGCCCTGCTGCTGCGCGGCATGGACATCGACACGGAGCAGCGACCATGACCCCAACGGTCCCGTCAGGGCGCCGACTGACCGGCCGGCGCCCGCGCCCCGACTGAACCCGGGCCCAGATCGTAGCCGCCCGTCCCTGCGTCGCCGATGACGGCGATGAGCCCCTGGTCCGCCAAGTCACCGAGGGTGGCCTCGGTCACAGCCAGGGACAGTCCCGTGCAGTTGGCGATCTCGTCCAGACGCAGGCCCGCCGCCTCGGCGATCAAGTCCAAGACGAGGTGGGCGGCTTCGTCTTGAGGCTTGGCCTCGTCCTTGGGCTTGGGCTTCGGCTTCGGCTTCGCCTTGGGCTTGGGCTTGGGCTTCGCCTTGGCCTTGACCTTGGCCTTCGCCTTGGCCGTGGGCTTGGCGGTGGGCTTGGCCCTCGCCTTGGGCTTGACCTTGGCCTTCGCCTTGGGCTTGACCTTGGTCTTCGCCTTCGTCGCGGGCTTGGGCTTGGCCGTGGGCTTGGCCGTGGCGGTGGCCTTGGCCTTGGCCTTGGCCTTGGCGGTGGGCTTGGCCTTGTCGGAGGGCTTGGCCTTGGCCTTCGCCCTGGCCTTCACCTTGGTCTTGGCCTTCGCCTTCGAGCGCCGCACCGGCGGAGGAGGCGAAGCCGGCTGCTCGGCTGGATCGCCGGAGTCGGCCTCGATGTCGACCCCGAACACCGCTGACAGGTCGTCGCTCTGCAGAGTCCGGCCGCGGGCGCGCCGTCCGTCGCTCTTGGCCCGCCGTCCGGGCGCCGTGACGCCGCGTTCGATGGCTTCGTCGATCATGTCGGCCGGATCGACGCCCCTCAAGGAGAAGAGCATCTCCGGCTCATGATCGAGGCGGGCGCCCACGCCGTACAGGCTCGCCGCGACGTGCTTGCACATCACCGCCCAGTCCGGGCAGCTGCAGCGCAGCTCGAGCTCGCCGGGGCTCGGGAACAGGCCTCCGCCGTGGCGGGTCACCACCTCCATCACGCCTGCGGACACCCGACCCCGCAACAGCTCCACCAGGGAGTCGATCTGACCGGCGCACTCGGCGCGCAGGCCCCGCCAGGCCCCCTCGGGCAGCGGGGTGACCTGCAGCGCCACCTCGTACAGCCTCGTGCCAGCGACCAGGGCGTCGATCCGTCCCGGCTTGATCTGCAGGTCGATGACCGAACCGTTGCGGGCATAGGTGCGACCCCGTGGCAGGCGGTTGGCGTAGTCGCTGTACGCCTCCAAGTTGTCGCACCACGCCTTGCCCCAGAACGTGCGGGCGATGGTCCGACCCTCGATCTCAACCGGCTTGATGGTCCGGCCGGCCTTCCGGAGCTTGGCGACCTTGCGCGCCGCCTTGGCCCGTCGCTCGGCCACGGGCACATATCTGCCCCAGGGCTGCCAGCTCATCGCGCCCTCCGGCCGAACGCCGCGATCACGACGCCACCGCGCTCTGCAGATCCAAGCTGACCAGCGCAAGGAGCTCGTCGTCGGACAGCTCGGTGAGCTTCGCCTCGCCCCCGCCCGACAGCACCTCGTCCGACAGCCTCTGCTTGTCGGCGATGAGCTGGTCGATCCGCTCCTCGACCGTCCCCTTGCAGATGAACTTGTGGACGAGGACGTTCTTGTGCTGCCCGATCCGGAAGGCCCGGTCGGTGGCTTGGTTCTCCACGGCGGGGTTCCACCAGCGGTCAAAGTGGATCACGTGGCTGGCGGCGGTCAGGTTGAGGCCGGTGCCGCCGGCCTTCAGCGAAAGGACCATGAAGGGCGTCTCCTCGTCCTCTTGGAATCGTCTCACGAGCCCAGCGCGCCTTCCTACCGGCGTACCCCCGTGCAGCACAAGCCCGGCCCGGCCGAAGCACTGGGCCAGGTGGCGCTGCAGCGGCGCCGTCATGGTGCGGAACTGGGTGAAGATCAGCGCCTTGTCCTGGCGGGCCGCGATCGGCTCGGACAGCGCGGCCAGCCGCTGGAACTTGCCGCTGTGGGCCGGGTCGAACTCACCGTCACCCAGCCACTGCGACGGGTGGTTGCAGATCTGCTTGAAGCGCATCAGGTAGGCGAGCACGATGCCTCGGCGTTCGATCCCCTCCGCCTCGTCGAGGGCCTCTTGCAGCTCCTGAACCGACTGCTGGTACAGCGCCGCCTGGGTCTTGGTGAGCAGGCAGTGGGCGGTGACCTCGGTCTTGTCGGGCAGGTCGGAGATGACCCGCTTGTCGGTCTTGAGCCGCCGCATGATGTACGGCCCCACCAGCTTACGCAGGGGCGCGTATCCGTTGTCGGTGTCCTGGGCCATCACCTTGCACAATCTGCCGAACCCCGACGCCGTGCCGAGGAGCCCCGGGTTGAGGAAGTCGAACAACGACCAGAGATCACCCAGCCGGTTCTCCACCGGCGTACCCGTGAGCGCCAGCCGCCACCGCGCCGGCAGCTCCTTGATTGCGCGGGTCTGCTTGGCCCCCGGGTTCTTGATGGCCTGCGCCTCGTCCAGGACCACGCAGCGCCAGTCCAGCTGCCCCATCCACGGGGTCCGCACCGCCGTTCCGTACGTGGTGATGACCACGTCGTAGGCCTCGATCTCCGAGGCAGGCAGGGCCTTGAGCTTCTTGGAGGGGATCTTCGACGGGTGGGCGATCATGACCTGCAGCTGCGGCGCGAACCGGGCCAGCTCGCTCTTCCAGTTGTCCACGACCGAGGCCGGAACGACGACGAGATCGGTGGCGGGGACCTCCTGATCCGAGCGGAGCAGCGCGAGCAGCGCGATGACCTGGATCGTCTTGCCCAGGCCCATGTCGTCGGCCAGGCAGCCGCCCAGGCCGAGGGCGTGCAACGTCCACAGCCACTGCACGCCGAGCTTCTGGTAGGGCCGAAGCTGCGCGTCGATCCCTGCGCCCCGCTCGATGGCCGCCTCGACCTTCGGGGAGCGCAGTGCGTCAAGCTGCCGCCCCAGCCACTTGCCGGCGACGACCTCCGACCACTGCGGGTGGTCGACGTCGAGCTCGCGGCCGGCGGCCGCGACTTCGGCGCCGGCGAGCAACCGCATGCCCTCTGCGAAGCTCAGGCCACCGGCGGCGACCTCCGCCTGGACGTCCTGCCACCGGTCGAGGACCTGCGACAGCTTGTCCGAGTCCACCTCCACCCACCGGCCCTTGATGAGCACCAGCCCCGCGGTGGCCTGCAACAGCGTCCGCACCTCATCGGCCGTCAGCGCCTCGCCACCGAGGGTGAGCCCGACGTCGAAGTCGAGCAGCGCGCCCACCCCGAAGGCGGACGGCGCGGCGTCGCCGATGGTCACGGACACGGCGGGGCGCGAACGGCGGCGGGCCTTCCACCAGTCCGGCAGGCGCACCACCACCCCGGCCCGCTCCATCTGTTCGACGTCGCAGAGGAACGCGTAGGCCTCGTCGGCGGTCCATGCCAGGGGGTGGTAGACGTCGCCGGAGTCGACGAGGTCCCGCACGATCTCGCTGTCCTGCGCGGCCCTCGACAGCGGGGTGAGCAGCGCCAACAGCCTCGTCTTGTTGCGCGCCCCGGCGTACTCCTGCAGCGCCCGCCCCAGCGGCAGGTACTGCACCCTCGCCCCCTCGCCGGCCTGGCGGGCGTACGTGGCGATGAACGCGAACGGGAGCTCGGGATCCCGCTTGTTCTCGGCGAGGTGCAGGCACACCCGGCCGGCGACGTGCCAGACCGAGTCGCCGGCCTGCAGGTAGCCCCGGACCCCGTCGTCGTACTCCGCCGACCGCTGCGCCAGCGCGTCGGCCATCTCGTCCCAGAGGTCGGCGAGCAGGTCGGCCGTGATCCGCTCGCCGCCCCGCATGGGGGGCGCGCCGGCAGCCCACTCCCGGAGCTCCCCGAGATCGGGCGGGGGCCTGGGGGAGCTCGGCTCGCCGCCCGGGACCGCGGGGCCCAGCGCCCCGCAGACCGCCGCGACGAACCGCCGCCCCAGGCCGCGCCAGAAGGCGACGGTCGGGTCGAGCTCGGCGCCGAGCTCCATGGCGCCGAGGTGGAGCAGGCCGTTTCCGCTGCCCACGGCGAACGCCCCGGCGATGCGGTCGGCGACGTCGTCGGCCGCGCGCTCCGACTGGCCGGCCGCTGCATCCGGCCTCACTACGGACACCCGGCCGCGAGGGGACAGCCCGGCGACGACGGTGCCGCGGTCCAGCTCGGTCATGGAGGCCTCACGGGTCTGTACTTAGCGGTGCCGGCGGCGGCCATCAACGGGCCACGGTCACCTTGCGGACCACGTCGCCCACGTCCAAGGCGTGCACGGCGTCCATCCCCCGCACGACCCGGGCGAAGACCGTGTAGCGGCCGTCGAGGTGGGGGGTGGGGATATGGGTGATGAAGACCTGGCAGCCGCCCGTGTCCGGGCCTGCGTTGGGCATGCCGACCGCGCCGGCGAGGTACGGGGCGGGGTTGATCTCGTCGCGCAGGAACGCGCCGCCGGTGCCCCAGCCGTCGCCGCGAGGGTCCAGGCCCTGGGCGACGAAGCCGGCGATGACCCGGTGGAAGCGCAGGCCCGCAAAGCGGCCGGACTCGGCGAAGGACAGGAAGCTGCGGACGTGGCGGGGCGCCTCGTCGCCGAGGAGCTCGAGGACGATGTCCCCCTTCGTCGTGTGCAACGTGGCCTTCGGGCGGAGGTTGGGGCCGGACCACGGCAGCGCGGTCGAGGAACGGCCGGAGTCGGGTGGGGACGCGGTGGGGGTGCCGGTGAGCTCGGTGATGGCCCTGGCGGCGGCCGCGGCGACGGCGGGCGAGGGGTCGGACAGGGCCCGGCGGAGCAAGGGCAGGGCTGCGTCCTTGCGGTGCTCGGCCGTGGCGCGCACCGCCGTGGCGCGCACCTCGGCGTTGGCGTCGCCCGGTGAGTCGGCGAAGGCCTGCTCGATGAGGGCGAGGTCCTCGGGAGCGCCCCGCTTGGCGAGCAGGCGCACTGCCGTGTCGCGCACCGCGATGTCGGTCCGCTTCACCGCCTCCCGGCCGACGGCGCGGGCGGCCTCGTCGTCACCCGCGGCTTCGGACTTGGCCTCGATGAGAGTCTCCATGGCGGCGGCGGCGACGCCACCGTCCTCGGACCGGCCCAAGGCGATCAGCGCCTGGCCGGAGGCGACCCACGCGGCGGCGATGCGGTCGTTGGGATCCGCTCGTCCCGACCATGGACCGACGAGGGCGGCGCTGGCGCCCGGATCCAGCTTGGCCACGGCCAGGAGGGCCGCAGTTCGCACCCGCGGGCTGGGGTCCGACAGGCCGGCGGTGACGGTGGCGATCACCGCGGCGTCGCCTGGCTTGCCGACCTGCCCCAGGGCCCGCAGGGCGCCGGTGCGTACGTGGTGATCGGCGGGGTGGGCGGATCGGGCCGCCGCCTTCGACAGGGCGGGCACAGCCGCGGCGTCACCCAGCTTGCCAAGCCCCTCGACCGAGGCGGCGGCGACGTGGGGGTCTGGGTCGGACAGCGCGAGGAGGAAGTCTGTCGCCTCACCGGCGGCCCGGGCCAGGCCGCGCAGCGCGAACATCCGGGAGGGGGCGTCATCGGACGCCGCCGCCAACCGAAGCGCGGCCATCCGCCCGGGCAGGGGGATCTCGGACAGAGCATAGGCCGCCCGCCAGCGCACGATGCCGCTGGGATCGTCCAGCAGCTTGCGGAGGGTTTGGAGGACCTTCGCGGCCACGGCCTCGTCGAGGGGCTCGTCGTGCTTGGCTCGCCGCCCGCGCACCCGCGCCAAGGCCAGCGCCGCGGCGCCTCGCACATTCTGGTCGGGGTCCTTCAGGCGCTCAATCAGCACCCCGATCACCGAGTCATCCCCTCGCTTTCCCAGGCCCTCCACCGCCCGGCGTCGGACCTCGTGGTCGGCGTGCTCCGCGAGCGCAAGCAGCGCCGGCGCCGACTCCGGCGCATCGAGCTGGCCCCAAGCGAAGGCGGCCTCCGCCGCGGCCGAGGCAGGGGCCGCGGCCAGCGCCGGGGCCAGGTCGGCGCGGCGCATGCGCCCGATGGCGCGAGCCGCCCGGGCGGCGTGGTCGCCGTCCATCAGCGCCCGCCACTGCGCGGGGGTCCCGTGGCGACGATCCTCGAGACCGGCGATGTCCGGGGCGGTGGCGCAGCCCGCCAGGGCGTGGACGGACGTCAGGGCGACAGCCGCGGCGAGGCCGCGGATCAAGGTGCCGTGGCGTGCAGGGCCGCTCGGTAGCCGAAGGTCATCGCCGGGCCGATGGTACCGCCGGCGCCCGGATAGGTGTTGCCCATCACCGAGGCGCTGCAGTTGCCGACGGCGTACAGGCCCGCGATGGGCTCGCCCGAATCGGCGCGCAGGACCTGTGCGTCGACGAAGCGCCTGCCCGCCGAGTCGACCATCACGCACCCCGGCATCGACTTTTCGGCCACCAGGATCCAGCAGCAGCTCTTGCCCGGCACCCGGGTCACCGGGGTCCACCACGCGTCGTCCGTCAGGTCGACCCCGGCCCCCAGGGCCTGGGCCATGGCGATGGCGTCGCCGGTGTTCTGGGGGCTGGCTGCGCTCCACTCGGGATCGGTGGGAGTCGGCAGGTGACGTTCGCGCAGCGCCTTGCTGCGCGGGAACCCGCCGGCGGCGAGCACCACCGCCTTGCCCGCTCCGATGCGCACCTCGCCGCCCCGGCCGGTCTTCGCGACCACGCAGGCGGCCGATGAGGGCGTTGCCCAGCGCAAGGCGGGAGTCCCGGCGGCCCAGGCGGCGGGCCCGGAAGTCCAAGTGGTAGGCGACCATGCGCTTGGCGGCCACCGTCCACGCGCCGGCGACCAGGGCGTGGGCCTCGGCCGCGGTGATGGCGTACTTGCCGAGCACCGTCTCCTGGGGGTGGGACGGCCGCAGGCGCGCGAGGGCGGACTGCGCGACCCAGGCCCGGTCCAGGGTCCAGTCGCGGACGGCGCCGCCGCCCAGCCGCACAGTGTCCGCCTCGTCGTACGACAGGGCCCCCGCGCTCCGGTCATCGGTGGTCCGCTGGGCCTGCCAGGTGGGGGCGGCGCTGAACAGCACGTCGTCGCCCGCGTCGATCACGACCCCGGCCGCCCGGTCGCCCAGGGGGACTCCGCTGAGCCCCTCCCACGCCCCGGTGAGCAGGCGCAGCACCTCGAGGCCGGCGTGGACCCGGGCGAGGTTGGCGCGCACCCACGGCTTGTCGACGGCGCCGGTGTCGCGGGCCCAGGCCTTGGCGCCGGCGAGCAGCCCGCCCATCCAGCCCACCGGGAACAGCGAGACCCGCTCGTGGTTGAGCTGCGAGGTGATCAGCCGCCAGCCGCCGTGCAGCTGGCCGACCAGCATGTCCGAGGGCACGCGCACGTCCTCAAGGTAGGTCGTGTAGCAGCGGCTGTCGCCCAGCGTGCCCGTGGGCGTGAACGACACGCCCGGCAGGGTCTTGTCGATGATCAGGATGGAGATGCCCTTGTGGGGCGACGAGGAGTCCGGGTCCGTGCGCACCGCCGTCCAGACGTAGTCGCAGACGTGCGCGAGGCTCGTGAAGACCTTCTGTCCGTTGACCACGAACTCGTCACCGTCACGCACGGCGGTGGTCTTCAGCGACGCCAGGTCCGTCCCCGCGTGGGGCTCGGTGTAGCCGATTGAGAAGTGGCCCTCGCCCCGCAGGATGGCTGGCAGGAACTGGGCCTTATGGGCGTCGCTGCCGTGGGCCATGATGGCCGGACCCACCGTGCCCAGGGTCAGCAGGGGCAGCGGGAAGCCGGCCCTCTGGATCTCGTCGGACAGCAGGAACTGGTCGATGGCCGGCCGGCCCTGGCCTCCGAACTCCGTGGGCCAGCCCAGGCCCAGCCAACCGTCGCGGCCAAGCTTGCGCAGGGCGGCGGTGTACAGCGGACCGCCACCGTCGGTGTCGTGCAGCTCCTCGTCGAGCTCCGCCGTCATGAGCTCCGACATGTACAGCCGGACCTGCTCCCGCAGGGCCTTCTGGTCGTCTGTGAGGTCGATGTGCATGAGAAGTAGAACATGTTCTACTCTGCGTCCATGATGGGCACAAGACGACTGCTGACCGTGGGGCTGGGCGCGCTCCTGATGGCTGGGATCGGGGCGTGTGGCGAAGACGAACGCCGCGACGCCGGCGGAGGGGAGGGCGGGGGGGTGGGCGGGGACGCGGGGGACAACGCCGCCGCAGACGGGGCGGGCGATGGCGCGGACGGTGGCGCCGCGGACGCGGACGGGGACGACGGCGGCGGCGAGGAGCTCCCAACGGACGGCGACACCGATGGGGGCGTCGATGGCGATGGCGATGGCGATGGCGATGGCGTGGGCGATGGCGATGGCGATGGCGATGGCGATGGCGATGGCGATGGCGATGGCGATGGCGATGGCGATGGCGATGGCGATGGCGATGGCGATGGCGATG
>PVBE012634762.1_pt1 | contig 24223 bp, 31 predicted proteins | sample 1631181 | NCBI WGS metagenome assembly PVBE01 (sample SAMN08397723, study PRJNA350692) | Marine metagenome, whole genome shotgun sequencing project. | isolation source: water | place: Pacific Ocean | collected 2012-04 | reverse complement strand
TGCGGTACGGCCAGCGCGCCGCCCATGAAGGTCAGCCCGGTCATGGCAATGACGAACGGCATCGCCATGCGGTGCCGCAACGCGCCCCAGCCGATCGCCACCGCGGCAATCACGGTCGCGAGCAGCAGGCCGACGCGGTGGAATTCGGGCGCGAGCAGGAATTCGCCGCCAAGCCCGAGGCCCGATACCAGCAGGATCGAAAGCACACAGTGGATCGCGCAGGCACCCGACAGGAAGATACCCGCACGGTCGAGCCTGCGACGAATCGGCAAGGTGGCACGCTGGAACATGTTGTGGCAGCTATGTGATGTTGTATCTTATTACAAGCGAAACCGCGCAAGCACGGCGTTTGCGTACTTGCAACGAGCTGTGTGGCGCTTGCCCGTTTTGCACTTGCGCCCCGGAGTGTCGCAAATCACAGACGGCATATGTCGCACTCGAGCAAACCCACGCGTCCTGCCGCGCTTGCCAACTGGCTGATGATCGTCGCTTTCCTCGTCGTCCTGATGGTGGCGGTGGGGGGGATAACCCGTCTGACCGAGAGCGGGCTGTCGATCACGCAATGGAAACCGATAACGGGCGCCATCCCGCCGCTCTCCGAGGCGGCCTGGCAGGCCGAGTTCGCGCTCTATCAGGCCACCGGCGAATATCAGACGGTCACCGGGCCAGCCGGGATGAACCTTGCGGCATTCAAGTTCATCTTCTTCTGGGAATGGTTCCATCGGCTGCTCGGCCGGCTGATTGGCCTGGCATTCGCGGTCCCGCTCGCGTGGTTCTGGATGCGCGGCGCCATTCCGCAGGGTTACAAGGGCCGGCTGGTCGCGCTGCTGGCCCTCGGCGGGCTGCAGGGCGTTTTCGGCTGGTTCATGGTTCGCAGCGGCCTGGCGGGGACGATGACCGATGTGAGCCACTTCTGGCTTTCGATCCACTTGCTTACCGCGCTGTTCACCCTTGGCGGACTGATCTGGACGGCGTTGGACCTGCGGCAGCTGGCGACCGGCGCTTCGCGGCCCGCACGCTGGACCGGTACCGCCAGCTGGGTGGGCGCGATCCTGTTCGTCCAGCTGCTGCTGGGGGCCTGGGTTGCCGGACTCAACGCCGGTCTGGCATCCGATACCTGGCCACTGATGCAAGGACAGCTCGTTCCGGAATACGACCGGTCGCGCGGCCTTGCCTGGGCCGTGACGCACGACCCGTTCCTGCTTCACTTCCTTCATCGGTGGTGGGCCTGGGTTGCAGTCATTGCGCTGGTGGTGATGGCGCGGCGCGTCAAACCGCTCGTGCGGCAGGCTTCGGTTGCAATCCATACCGCCTTCGGCATCCAGATCTTGCTCGGCGTTGCCACCGTATGGACTGGCGTGGCGCTATGGGTTGCCGTGGCGCACCAGGTCGTGGGTGCGCTTTTGGTCGCGAGCTTTGCCTGGGGCGCGCATATTCTGGGTCGGCGCACCGCGTAGTGGCAGCGCGAGCGCACAGCGCTTGCGCTCGTGAGATCCATTCGCAATAACAAGGAAATCACGCGTCGCTGCGGGGGCTATGGCGCGTGGAACCCCGGGCATGCCCGGGTGACCATGCGAAGGGGGCTGGATGACCACAGGCAACAGACGCGCATTTCTTGGGCAGTTCGGCATGGCTGCTGCCATCGCCGCTTCGGGCCTGCCGATATCGGCCATCGCACAAACCGGCGGTATTATCGTCCCGCCGGGGCCTTTCCGGTTGCAGCGCGAGCTCGAACGCGGACTGAAAGGCGGGCAGGCAGTGCGCGTGATCCGCGAATGGGACGGCCGCTTCCTAGAGGACCGCAAGGGCTTCAAGGCGATCGGCGAACAGGTTTCGTGCGTCGTCTCGGCCCCTGCGGTTCTCGAACCGATCGCCGAGATCGAACGCAATCGGCAGGATGCGGGGCCCTTCCCCGCGCAGATCGATCGGCAGGGCCGGATCATCAAAGCCGGACGGGCAGGCGGCGGTGCAGATGCCGCTGCCGCGGTTGCAGCCGCCATATCGATCCTCGAGCAGACGGGCCGATCATCGGGCGAGCTTGAGGATGCCAAGAGGTACCTCAACCGCCTTGCGCGATCGGCCGATACGGTCTTTGCCGATCCGCCGCCCGACCTGTTCTTTCCCAGACCGGGGCGGGCCACGGACCGGCGCGCTCTCGCGCTGCCCGACGCGCTCACGGGTGAAGTGCGCGTGACGCTGGAAGCGACCGCGCGCGACGACGGCCTGCTAGACCGGTTCGAACGGCGCATCGTCACCCGGATCGGCGATGACGTGCGGCCGTCGCACGAAATCTGGACGCTGCGGCTCCTCTGAATAGCGGGTGGTGCTATTTTACCTCCCGCGAGACACGCGGAAACGCTTGACTGAAAGGCGATCAGGCGCCATTTGCCGCGCGCTTCGCGAGTTCGCTCGTTCGGATTCGCCGATTGACGCCGCCGCCTTTCTCAAGGCGTGGCACGAACACTAAGAACGGAAATCAGCCATGAAGGCTCTTACGAAGATCACCCGGTCGATCAAACCGGCCGAGGTCGAAAAGAAGTGGCACATCATCGACGCCGAAGGTCTCGTCGTCGGCCGTGTCGCGGCGATCATCGCCAACCACCTGCGCGGCAAGCACAAGCCGAGCTACACCCCGCATGTCGATTGCGGCGACCACGTCGTCGTGATCAATGCCGACAAGGTGAAGTTCACCGGCAAGAAGCTCACCGACAAGATCTATTACAAGCACACCGGTCACCCGGGCGGCATCAAGGAAACCACTCCGGCGAAGGTGCTGGAAGGCAAGTTTCCCGAGCGCGTGCTCGAAAAGGCTGTCGAGCGCATGATTCCGCGCGGCCCGCTTGGCCGCGCGCAGATGCGCGCGCTGCACGTATTCGCCGGCACCGAGCATCCCTATGACGGCCAGAAGCCCGAAAAGCTCGACGTTGCCTCGATGAACCGCAAGAACAAGGTTGTCGCATAATGGCCGACGAAACCAAGAACGAAACCGTCTCGGATCTCGCCGATCTGAAGGACATCGCCGGCAACGCTCCCGAAGGTGACGCGGCGCAGATCGCCGAAACCGCCCAGGTTCCGCTGCGCGAGCAGGAACTGGACAAGGAAGGCCGTGCCTACGCCACCGGTCGCCGTAAGGACGCCACCGCCCGTGTCTGGCTCAAGCCGGGCAGCGGCAAGGTCATCATCAACGGCAAGGACCAGGAAGTGTATTTCGCACGTCCGACGCTGCGCCTGATCATCGACCAGCCCTTCACCATCACCGACCGCCAGGGTCAGTACGACGTCATCGCCACCGTGCGCGGCGGCGGTCTGTCGGGCCAGGCCGGCGCGGTGAAGCACGGCATTTCGCAGGCGCTCACCAAATACGAGCCCGCGCTGCGCAGCACCGTCAAGGCGGCAGGCTTCCTGACCCGCGACAGCCGCGTGGTCGAGCGTAAGAAGTACGGCCGCGCCAAGGCCCGCCGTAGCTTCCAGTTCTCGAAGCGCTAAGCTTACCCGATCTTATCGATCACCGAGTGGGGCGGTTCCGGAAGGAGCCGCCTCTTTCGTATGTGCGGCGCTAGCGCTGCAGCGTCATGATTCCCCAGGCCAGCCCGGTTCCCGCGAGGAACAATGGCCACGACCACCAGAAGTCGAACTGGTAGATTTCCGCGCGAAAGATGGCGAGCTGGCCGCCCTTCGACCCTTGCGAGCCGATCAGCAGCGCGACCACGAAAGTCAGTATCGCGCCAAGCGGCAATGCCTTTACCAGTTCCATCGCTTTCCCCTGTCCTGCAGCAAGTAGACGCGGTGCCTATGCAACAGGGGTTGCCGGTCCGGTTCCGGATTGGCTTAGCAGGGCTGGTTAACGCGCTTGGCTCAGTGGACGGGGGGATCGACCCTCGGGACTTGGCGCACCGGGGCCACGGGTTCGCCCTCGCTGCGCGGCGGGAGGGCATTTTCGGGGACATCGTCGATCTGCATGTCGCGCGTATCGACCTGCTGGAGATTGCGCACGCAGACGGTCAGCTTGCGGCCGTCCCATTCGATTTCGTTGAAGCTGGGTGGCGTGGAGCGAGTGCGCTGCGACAGCGTTCCCGCACCGATCATCCGCACCGGCCCTTCGCTCGTATCCTCCATGATGTCGAAAGCATCATGGACATGGCCTGAAAGAACAGCGGTTACATTGCGCTTGGCCAATTCGCGCAGCGCAAGGTCGCCGTGCTTCGTCAGAGCCGTCCCCTGGGTCCCGACTTCGCGCAATGGATGGTGGACCGCGACCAGCGCCTGGATCCCTTTCGGCAGCGCGTCGAGGGCGGCCAGGCAACGATCGAGCGCGCGCTGGCTCACCCATCCTTTCGACCAGTTGAGCCGAGGCTGCATGCGCACCGCAGTCTTCAGCGGGACGATCGCCAGCGCGCCGAGATCGAGTTCCCGTTCGACCTTCTCCTTCATCCCGCGAAACCGCTCGTAAGGGGAGAAGAAGCGTTCGATCAGGTTGAAATAAGGCATGTCGTGATTGCCCACCTCGACAGTCACCGGCGCGTCGAGCGAATTGATCCACTGCGTCGCGGCAGCAAACTCGCGGTGACGCGCGCGCATCGTCAGATCGCCGGTAATTGCCACGGCATCGGGCTGTTTCTCGGCGATCTCCTGTTTCACCCAATCGAGCGCCCGGGTGTTTTCGAGGCCGAAATGGATGTCGGAGAGGTGGAATATCCGCCGCGTGTCAGTAGCCATGGGCGGTCGCTAGCAGATCGACGGGGCACTCAGCCACCGAGAATTCAGCCCGCGGACCGAGGCTGGCCGGTTCGCCATCGATCAGCAATTGCAGCGGTTCGGCCGCGCAGTTTTCGATGGTCAGACAGTCGAGCAGGCCGAGCCGCTCGTGCGGACCTTCCCGGAACCGCCGGCGCAGGACGGCAAAGCTTTGCTGCAGGAATTCGGCGGCATTCTCGAGCAGGAAACCGTCTACCTGCAACCCGCGGTGACTGGGGGTGAGTTCGATAAGCGGATATCCGTTCTGGTCGCCGATTGCCGGATCGGCCATCCGTACCCGGGATCCGCCGGTGGTTTCGGCTAGCGCTTCGCCGGCGCCCTGCGCCAGGCCGGCGACATCGAAATCGCGCATGGCTTCACGTACCCCGGCCCAGGCCGTACCGGGCCCGACCAGCAGGCCCGCATGCGCACGCCCGGCCGCGCAGGCAGCCATCGCGGGACGGACCGGACGGAAGGCCCCGCGGGCGATCCGCTCCAGAATGGCATCGCAGGGCGTGTCTTCGCCATGCAGGCGGCCGCTCAACAGGTTCATCGTTCCGCCGGGAAGGACCAGCACGGCCCCAGCCCAACCGGACACTGCGTCGATCACCGCATTCAGCGTGCCGTCACCGGTAAACACGATGAGCTGCGAAACCCCGGCGGCTTCCAGATCGGTGCGCGTGGGAAGCTCCTGCGCGGGAAATTCGATGGTTCGCGCCACACCCAGCCCATGCGTGGCCAGCAAGGCTTCCAGCTCGCGGAGCGCGGCTTCGCTGTTGCTGCCGCTGCGTTCGTTCACGACCAGCCAGGATGCGGAAGGGCTCATGCCGACCAAGCGCCGGACACGGCCTGCGGTTCCCGCGGTCAGATGCGGTGGTTGAGCAGCAACCAGGCGGTAACGCCATTGAGAACGCTGTAGAATGCATAGATCCACGCAGCGGCGGGCCAGTCGTGCGCGGCCAGCAGCATTGCCAGCAGCAGGATCAGGAACTCGAGCGCGAGCGAAATCCGACCGCCACCGGCGCGGAAAGCCGCGGGCAGGCTGTCCAGAACGGGGTGATTCGACTCGAGCATCGCCTTGTGCATGGTGAAATTGGCCATTCCCAGCACGAAGAGGATCCCGAGCAGCATGCGACGAGCGTCTTACCCCTGTCGTATGCCGATTGCCAAATGCCATTGGTCGGGCCGATTGCGCACCCGGTCCAATCACACAGCCGCCCGTCGAGGGGCGCGTGCGATTACTGGTGTAGCCGTGCAATACAGTTCGTGCAGCGAGCCTCTCCCCCTCTATTGATCGGGGCTCGCTGCAGACCTGGAGATGGAACCATGAAAACGCTTTTCGCAACGCTCGCCGCCGCCGGTCTGGCGCTGTCCGCAACCGCCGCTCAGGCCGAGTCCGTGCGTGTCACCTATAGCGACCTCAACCTCGCGAGCCCCGAGGGCCAGAAGCAGCTCTCGCAGCGCATCGACCGCGCTGCCCGCAATGTCTGCGGCCACACCCGCGGTGGCACGCGTAATCTTCAGCTCGACCGGGCGACCCGGGCCTGTTTCGAAAAGGCGAAGGCAGACGCGGGGGCGCAATTCGCTTCCCTCGTAAGCGACCACGCCTTGGGCGGCTGATACCCCAAGTTCGCCCACCTTTGAGCCCCGGCCGGATGCAGTCCCCCGGCCGGGGTTCTTTTCGCGTCACCTATGCCGGCAGCGAGGTGCGCTGCGATGAACCTACCGGCCCGCCATGGCCTTCACCTTGGGCAGGTAGGTCCGCCCGATCCGCAAGGCTTCTCCCTCGTCCAGTTCGACCGACCATACCCCGAGCCCATCGTGGCGCAGGCCGGTGATGCGGTCCTTGCGCAGGATCGTCGAGCGGTGGATCCGGATGAACTTCGCCGGGTCCAGCCGTTCTTCGAGGCCGGCGATCGTCTGCAGGAGCAAATAGGTGCGCGCCGCATCGCCTTCGCCGACATGAAGACGGACGTAATCGCGTTCGGCATCGATTCGCCCCACTTCCGAAGTCGCGATGCGAATGAGCTCGCTGCGATGCGGGATCCATAATTCTTCGAGCCATTCGCTGTCGCTGCGTTCGGCATCGCCGCGCCGCGCCAGTGCGCGGGTCACGGCGCGTTCAAGCCGTTCGGGCTTGACCGGCTTGAGCACGTAATCGACCGCCTCGAGATCGAAAGCCTCGACCGCATAATTGTCATGCGCGGTGACGAATACGATCGCTGGCCGGTGCGCTTCCCTGGTCAGCGCCTTGGCTACCGAGATTCCGTCCACCTCGGGCATGGTCATGTCGAGCAGCACCAGATCGGGCTCGAGCGCCCCGATCAGGCGCAGCGCCTGCGCCCCGTCGCTGGCGGTGCCGACCACTTGCAACGCGTCGATCTTGGCGCAGATAACCTGCATCCGTTCGACCGCCAGCGGTTCGTCATCGACGATAAGCGTGCGCAGTTTGTCGTCGGATTCGTCAGCCATGTTTCACCATCGGTATCCTCAGCTCGGTTTCGTATCCGGTCAGCGATGGTCCGGACACGATCGTGGCGGCATTCCCGAACCGGGCCTCGATCCGGTCCCGCACATTGGCAAGGCCGATACCGAAGCCGTGATGGCCGGCGGTGCCGGGTCCGTCGTCGCTGACGGTGAGCACCAGGCGACCGTATTCCTCGCGCGCCGCAATCGTGATCGTTACGGGCCGGCTCGAGGCCGAGACGCCGTATTTGACCGAATTTTCCACCAGCGGCTGCAGGATCATTCCCGGGACCTTGAACCGGGCGAGGTCGGCAGGAAGGTCGACCTTCACCTTCAGCCGTTCCGGGAAGCGCACCGTCTCGATTTCGAGGTAATGTTCCTGCAGGTCGATCTCATCCTCGAGGCTGACGTCGCCGGTCGAATCGTCGGCCAGGCTATGGCGGTAGAAGCGCGAGATCGTCTGGATCATCTGTTCGGCCCGGTCGGTCTTGCCGGTCATCACGAGGGCCGACAGCGAATTGAGCGTATTGAACAGGAAATGCGGATTCACCTGATAGCGTAGCGAGCGCAGTTCGGCGGCCTTGGCCGCGGTCCGGAAGCGTTCGCCGCGGCGCTCCGCCGCCCGGGCCTGCGCGCCGGCGAGCAGGGCGAGGAACAGCGCCGCCCAGGCAAGCAACAGGAAGTAGCGCCCGATCGCCAGATCGAAGGTCATCTTCCACTGGTCGAGCGATGTCGGAGCAGGGGCAATCAGCACGCTTTGCGGAACCGCCTCCTCGGCCTGGTCGACGTCCTCGCCGATCTGCGCGCGGGGCAGGTCGATCAGCAGATTGCCGGCATCGTCACGGCGCAGCGCAATCCCGCGCTCCTTGCCCATCTGCTGTTCGACCTTCGCCTCGATCGAATCGAAGATCCAGCGATTTGCCTGCGCGATCATCATCGCCCCCGGCATCGCGGCGATCAGCGCGACGGCGATCTTGATCCCGAGGGCGCGGTTCTCGACCACCCGCAGGACGAGCCACAGGAGACCGGTCACCGCCACCCCGATCGCACAGACGAGTGCACGGCGCCAAAGCAGCTCATCCTGGAAGTCGAGCCCGACCACCACGCTGCGCAGCGTGATGAGCAGGAAATAGCACAGCCACACCCCGACCATCGAGGCAAAGACCACCTTGCCGGAAAGGCGTTCGTCTTCGGGATTCACCTGGCGTTCATCGGTTGGCACCGTTGCGATGTGCCCCTTTGCGTCCTTGGATGCCAGCGCGGCGGTCGAACGGACTGCGCCGTTGGTCGACCAGCGAAACTATTCGGCGGGCTCGAACTCGCCCGCCGCGATTCGCTGGCGCCACTCGGCGGGGGCGAGCGTGTGGACATTGTTGCCCGCCGCATCGACCGCCACGGTAACGGGCATGTCCTGCACTTCGAATTCGTAGATCGCTTCCATCCCCAGATCCTCGAAAGCCACCACTTCGGCGCCCTTGATCGCGCGGCTGACCAAATAGGCCGCGCCGCCGGTAGCCATGAGGTAGGCGACCTTGAACCGGCTGATCACATTGACCGCATCATGGCCGCGTTCCGCCTTCCCGATCATGGCGAGCAGCCCGAGGTCGAGCATCATTTCGGTGAACTTGTCCATCCGGGTCGCCGTGGTCGGGCCGGCCGGCCCCACGACTTCGCCCATCACCGGGTCGACCGGGCCGACGTAGTAGATAGCGCGGCCCTTGAACTCGACCGGCAGCTCTTCGCCCGCCTCGAGCATGTCGTTGATCCGCTTGTGTGCCGCATCGCGCCCGGTCAGCATCTTGCCCGACAGCAGCAGGCGGTCGCCGTGGTTCCAGCTGGCGACCTCTTCGGCGGTCAGCGCGTTGAGATCGACTCTCTTGGCCGCGCTGTCGGGCTGCCAGGTAACCTGCGGATAATCGTCGAGGCTGGGCGGTTCGAGATAGGCCGGACCCGAACCGTCGAGCGTGAAATGCGCGTGGCGCGTGGCAGCGCAGTTGGGAATCATCGCCACGGGCTTGCCGGCAGCATGGCAGGGCGCATCGAGTATTTTCACGTCGAGTACCGTCGCCAGTCCGCCAAGGCCCTGCGCACCGACGCCCATGGCATTGACCGTATCGAAGATATCGATGCGCAATTGCTCGATATCGTTCTGCGCGCCGCGCTGCTTGAGCTGGCCCATGTCGATCGGATCCATCAGGCTCTGCTTGGCCAGCTTCACGCAATGCTCCGCCGTGCCACCGATCCCGATGCCCAGCATCCCCGGGGGGCACCAGCCCGCGCCCATCGAGGGAATCTGTTCGATCACCCAGTCGACGATATTGTCGCTCGGGTTCATCATCTTGAACTTGGACTTGTTCTCGCTGCCGCCGCCCTTGGCCGCGACGTCGATCTCGACCCGGTTCCCCGGGACCATTTCGACCGACAGGACGCAGGGCGTGTTGTCGCGCGTGTTGCGGCGGGTGAAGGCGGGATCGGCAAGGATCGAGGCGCGCAGTTTGTTGTCGGGATGGTTGTAGGCGCGGCGCACGCCCTCATCGACGACTTCCTGCAACGATTGCGTGCTGTCGAGACGGCAGTTCTGTCCCCATTTGACGAACACGTTGACGATTCCGGTGTCCTGGCACAGCGGGCGATGGCCTTCGGCGCACATGCGGCTGTTGGTCAGGATCTGCGCGATAGCATCCTTCGCCGCCGGACCCTTCTCGGCCTCGTAGGCTTCGCCGAGCGCGCGGATGTAATCCATCGGATGGTAGTAAGAAATGTACTGGAGCGCGTCCGCCACGCTCTCGATTACGTCCTTTTCCGTGATGACGGTCATGTCGCTCATCGCCGCAAATTCCCATGTTGCAGATTTGCGCTCCCCGATAGGCGCGTTAGCCGCCATCGGTCAAAGCGCTTGGCCACACCCGGCCATACGCCTAAGGCAACCGGAGCTTGCATAAGCGTGTTATTGATGTAATACAGCTCGCGGAACAACCATGACCCTGACCACGACCCGTCCCGACTATGCTGCCGCCCGCAAGGCGATGATCGACAGCCAGCTGCGCACCAGCGGTGTGAACGATACCTTCGTTCTCGAACGCATGGGAACGCTCCCGCGCGAGGACTTCGTCCCCGAAGGCTCGAAGGCAACCGCCTACATGGACCGCGCCATCCGGCTGGCCGACGGCGGTTTCCTGCCCGCGCCGCTGTTCCATGGCGCGATGCTGGCCGAGGCGCAGCCCACGTCCGCGGACAAGGTGCTCGTCATCGATGCGGGCAGCGGCTATCTCGCGGCGCTGGTCGAACCACTGGTCGGCACTCTCGATACGATCGCCCCGGACAAGGCTGCCAATGGCAGCAAGCGCGGCGATTACTCGCTGGTCCTGGTCGACGGGGCAATCGAACACGTCCCGCCGGCGCTCGCCAAGCTGGTCGCCGAAAACGGCCGGATCGTTACCGGCATGGTCGATCGGGGCGTTACCCGCCTTGCCACCGGCCGCAAATCGGGCAAGGCGCTGGCGCTGCTGCCGCTTGCCGAAATGGGTATCCCGCGGCTCGGCGCATTCGACCGGCCGCAAAGCTGGAGCTTCTGAATGCGTCGTGGAGGGGTAGCATATTTCCTGGTCTCGGGAGCCAGCGCGGTCGCGCTGGCGCAGGCCGCTCCGGCGCACGCCGATACGCTGCAGGAAGCGCTTACCGAAGCCTATCTCAACAACCCTTCGCTGCTCGCCGCGCGCGCCAACCAGCGCGCGACCGATGAAAACGTCCAGATCCAGGAAGCGCCCGGTATCCCCGGCGTAAGCGCGTCCGGAAACTACATCGAATTCATCAAGAACTCGCCCAACAGCTTTACCGCACCCGATCGCCGGCTTCAGGTCGGGCCGGAACTGACCGTGCCGGTCTATTCGGGCGGTGCGGTCAGGAATGCGGTAAAGGCTGCCCAAGAACGTGTGGCCGCAGGGCAAGCAGAGCTGCGCGCCACTGAAAGCGCGATCTTCAGCCAGGTTGTCGCAGCCTACATGGATGTCCTGCGCACGCAGGCGCTGGTGGCGCTGTCGCGCAACCAGGTCGAATTCCTCACGGTCAATCTGCAGGCCACCAGCGACCGGTTCGAGATCGGCGATCTGACGCGGACCGACGTCGCACAATCGCAGTCGCGACTGGCGCTGGCCCGCGGCGACTACAGGAACGCGCAGGCCAACCTCATCAACGCGCGCGAAACCTATATCGAGCTGGTCGGCGAAGCGCCCGACGACCTCCAGCCGCCGCCGCCGCTACCCAACCTGCCCAGCGATGTGGCTACGGCGGTCGATATCGCCCTGTCGAACAACCCCGACCTGATCGCCGCGAAAGAACGCGCCGATGCCGCCGGCTTCGACAGCGAGGTTGCAGGGGCGGGCCGGTTGCCGCGCGTGTCGCTCTTCGCCGGGGCGAGCTACACCGACTATTTCAATACGCTTGCCAGCGGCGCCACCAACGTCGTCCAGGAAGAAACCACGGCCAATGCTGGGGTCAATTTCAGCATTCCGATCTTCCAGGGCGGCTTGCCCGCGGCGCGTCAGCGACAGGCGCAGGCCCGCGAAACCGCGGCGCTGGAACAGGTGATCGCCGCAGAACGCAACACCATCGCACAGGTTCGTGCAGCTTGGTCGAGCTGGCAGGCTTCGCTCGCAGTGATCGAAAGCAGCCAAGTGGCGGTCGAAGCCGCAGCGCTCAGCCTCGAGGGTGTCCGCGCCGAGAACTCGATCGGCAGCCGCCAGATCCTCGACGTGCTCAATGCCGAACAGGAACTGCTCAGCGCACAGGCGCAATTGGTGACCGCACGGCGCAACGCCTATGTCGCGGGCTTCAGCCTCCTGGCCGCCATGGGCCGTGCCGAAGCGCGCGATCTCGGTTTCCTCGATGAAGGCGTGCTCTACGATCCGCTGCAGAATTACGAGCGGGTCAAGGGCAGGGTATGGGACTGGAGCCGCGATCCGGAACCCGAATCCAGCGCCAGCCGGACGGTCGATATCGCCGCTCCCGACGCGTCGGTTCCGTCAGAGGATGAAACCGGAACCGAATCCGGCTATTGAGCGCTGTATCGAATCGGGACCGCACCGATTCGCCGACAGGGGCTTGGAACACGATGCAGCAACAGGACGAACCTTCGGTCGAAGAAATCCTCGACTCGATCAAGAAGGTGATTGCACGCGATAATCGCGAAGGGGCGATTCTCGATCGGCGCAGGCGCACGGCCAGCACCTTGCGCGAAGCGCATGCCGAACCCGCCGGCCCCGAAGAGGCGGAAGAGGTGCTCGAACTGGCAGAAGAAGTCGCGCTCGACGATGATTCGGAAAGCGATGATTGCGCGGCCGAAGCCGATGCGCTGACGCGGGGCGACACGCGCGAGGCGATGCGCCAGAATTTCGCTGCACTTGCCATGCTTTCGCAGCCGGGCAGGGAACCGCAAATCGTGCGATCGGGTGAGACCTCGCTCGAGGGCCTGACCCGCGAGATGCTGCGCCCGATGCTGGCACAATGGCTCGACGACAACCTCCCCGCAATGGTCGAGGAACTGGTCAAGGCCGAGATCGCGCGCATTGCCGGCAAGCGCAGCTAGGCTTCCCGCACAGCATTTGACCGCGACACCGAAATCCCTGCGCAAGGCCGAAAAAGCGCTGGCCAAGATCGGCGGCGCGCGTGCGCAGCGGCACATTTTCCTGTGTTCGATCTCGGAAAAGCAGAAATGCTGCAGCCGTGACGAAGGCAAGGAAGCCTGGAGCTATCTCAAGAAGCGCATGAAGCAGCTGGGGCTGGCCGGACGCGAAGGCACCGTGCAGCGGACCAAGGCCGACTGCCTGCAGGTCTGCGAAGCGGGGCCGATCGCGGTCGTCTGGCCCGATAACGTCTGGTACCATTCCTGCCGGCCCGAGGTGCTTGAGCAGATCCTCCAGCAGCACCTGATCGGCGGTGAGCCGGTGGCGCAATACCGGCTTGAGCCGGCGGCGGACTAATCGTCCTTGCGCAGCGGGTCTTCGACCGATTCGTCGTGCCCGGTTCCCGAAGACAGGAACACCAGACCCATCAGCGCGCTCGTCAGCAGCATGGTGAAACCGATGCCCAGCGCTACCGCGATGTAGAAATGTACCGACACTTCCTCTTCGCCGAACTTGAAGAGCAGCGCCATCGCAATTGCCACGATCCCGACCGTCAGCAACAGCATGAAGCGCATGATCCGGCGATAACGGGCCCAGGCGAAGGCGGCGTTCTGCGGGTCGTCGAGCGGGCTCTTTTTGGTCATCGCAGATGCAAATGGCGGGTTTGGGCGGCGGTTTCAATCGCTGCGCCGGACCCGATTCGCTTTTTGGCGGCGAAAATGGCACTTTGCGGAGCAACAACAGAAGGAGTGAGGGGATGGAAATTGGCAAGCTGATCGAGGATCGGGCCGGATCGCAGATCGTCTCGGCTTCGGGCGATATGCCGGTTCGCGAGGCTATCGCGCTGCTGGCAGCGAAGCGGATCGGGGCGATCCCGGTGATGGAGGGCGATACCGTCATCGGCATCTTTTCCGAACGGGACGTCGTCTACCGCCTCGCCGATGAAGGCGAGCTGTGCCTAACGCGCCCCTTGGCCGAAGTGATGACCGCGCCGCCCATCAGCGTAAAGCCGACGAATACGGTGCTCGACGCGCTGGCGCTGATGACCAAGCGCCGGATCCGCCACCTGCCGGTGATCGACGGCGATGCGATGTGCGGCTTCATTTCCATCGGCGACCTGGTCAAAGCGCGGCTCGACGAGATCGAACACGAGGCCGAAGCGCTGCGTACCTATATCCAGACGGCTTGAGAGGACAGGCCGGCCACCCTACATAGGCTACATGACCACTGCCCCCACGCTCACCGATGCCGCGGCCCAGCGCATAGCTGCAATCGCCGAAAAGCAGGCCAAGCCGGCCATTTTGCGGCTGTCGGTCGAAGGCGGGGGCTGTTCGGGGTTCCAGTACAAATTCGGCCTCGCCGACGGGGTCGATAATAACGATTCGGTCAGCGACAATGCAGGCGTGAAGCTGGTGGTCGACCCGGTCAGCCTCGATCTGATCGCGGGCAGCACGGTGGATTTCGTCGAATCGCTCGGCGGGGCGGCTTTCCGGGTGGAAAATCCCCAGGCCGCCGCCGGCTGCGGCTGCGGATCGAGCTTCGGTATTTGAATTAGACCCGCGCCGGCGTTTGGGGCATCAGGCCGCCATGCGAATAGCGAGCTTCAATATCAACGGGATCAAGGCGCGACTGCCGCGTCTTCTGGAATGGCTGGAAGAAACCCGGCCCACCGTCGCCTGCCTGCAGGAAATCAAGACGATGGACGAAGGCTTTCCCGCCGATGCCTTTGAAAAGATCGGCTACAGCGCGATCTGGCATGGCCAGAAGAGCTTCAACGGCGTCGCTATCCTCGCCGATGGGGTGGCGCCGGTCGAAAAACAGCGCGGGCTGGGGATCGATGGGCCCAAGGAAGGCGAGGGGGAGCAGGCGCGCTACCTCGAGGCCGAGGTCAACGGGGTGCGCATCTGCAATCTCTACCTGCCCAACGGCAACCCCCATCCCGGGCCCAAGTTCGATTACAAGCTGGCGTGGATGGAACGGCTGCGCGCGCGCATGGCCGAACTCTGGGTGCAGGAGATCCCCACCGTGGTGCTGGGTGACTTCAATGTCATTCCGGAAGACAAGGATGTCTGGTCGGTCCGCGCGATGGCGAACGATGCGCTGATGCAACCCGAATCGCGCGATGCCTACCGCCGGATGCTGGGCGATGGCTGGACCGATGCCATCGATACGCTCAACCCGCGCGGCGGCGTGTGGACCTATTGGGATTACCAGGCCGGCGCGTGGCAGCGCGATCACGGCTTCCGCATCGACCACCTGCTGCTGTCGCCCGAGCTGGCCGACCGCATGCAGGCCGCAGGAGTCGACAAGGAATATCGCGGCCGCGAGAAAGCCAGCGACCATACCCCGGTTTGGGTCGAACTCGCGGAGTGACCGCCCCAACGAAAAGGGGCCGCCGCAGCAAGTGCGACGGCCCCCTTTCCGGAACAGGCTGACCTCAGCGGTAGAAGACGTGCGTGTCGATCGTGGCGAGGGCGACCTTGCGGCGGCTCCAGCTCGGCCGGACGTAATTCGCATGGAAGTACAGCGCGTCGCTGGCTTCGCTGTCCCACAGACCGCGGTGCGCGATGCGAGCCACTGCCTGCGCGCGTTTCCAGGCGAGCGTGCCCGTACGGATGCGCGGCATGTGGCCGTTCTTGACGAAGGAGAACTGCGAGCGCTGGAACACGACGCCGCAATAGCTCGAGGGAAAACGCCGGTCTTCGGCGCGGTTGATGATGACCTGCGCGACGGCCAGCTGGCCGGCAAGCGGTTCGCCGCGCGATTCGAAATAGACCGCGCCGGCAAGGCATTGCATCTCTTCGGAAAGGCTGCCCGCGGCAGGCATGGTCGCCACGAGTTCACGCAGACTCGAAGCCTGGGTCTCGGTGGCAGGAATCTCGGTGTCGGCTTCCGGCGTCTCGGGAAGCTCCTGCACCACTTCCTTCTCGACGAACACGGGAACCACCTCTTCGGTGAGCTGCGCGTCGGGAGCGGTGTTCTGGGCTGCTTGCGCCGCAACCTGGGCGTTGGCGCCGGAACCTTCCGCTCCGGCAAAAACTGTAAAGGCAATCGCCGCGATAACCGCGGTGAACCCGGTAGTCTTACGAACCATTTTTTTCAGACAACTAAGCGGTTGGCGGTCTGTCGCAGGCTGGGATCCATGGGCACCGTGGCGCCCGTAAAGCCGGATCCATCACGTGGCCTGCCGACCACCCCCCGTCTGCGTGCTAGCGTGTCGACCCCATTGCCGTCCAAACGCCGCCTACGCATCGAAGCTGGCGGTCAAATAGTCGCAATTGCAATCAAGTCAAGTTAACCCGGACCCGGTGCGACGAAGCGTTCTGCATTCTCGATATCCAGTTCGATCACCCAGCAATCGGGGTCCGAACGCCGTCTCTTCCCCACGTATTCATCAATTTCTCGTGGATTTTCATCGTCTTGCTCGCGTGTGCAGCTGAACTTCCGCGACCCGTCCAACTGCGGCATACGTTCCCACAAGCGCGTATTCCGGCCATTCTGCGTGGTTAACACGAGGATCGTTCCGGCGTCTCGCTCGCCCTTCTGCAGGACCATGGCGAAGCCCCCTGCGTTTTCGACGGCGCGAATCAGTCCGGACACCTCGACATGGGCGGGTAGGCGTGCGTCCATCGGGCTCAGCCCTGCGCAACGTAGCCGGGCAGGCTCGACAGCGGGATATGCGAACGCATGAAAGTACCGGTGCCGCGGCCAATCTCGTCCCCCTCCTCATCGACCAGCCGCGATTCGGCAACGAAAACCCGCTTCCGCCCGCTGACCCAGCGCCCCTCGGCGACGACCTGCCCGACTCGCACCGGTTTGGTGAAATGCAGGTTGAACGACGTGGTGAGCAGGAAACGGTCGCTGACGAAGGTATTCGCCGCGTAGAAACCGGCATCGTCGAGCATCTTGAAGTAGATCGTGCCATGCGCGGCGCCGGCAGCGTGATACACTTCCTCGGTCACGTCGAAGGTGATCCGCGACGTGCCTTCCCCCGTTATCTCCAGCCGCGAGGCAAATTGCGCATTGATCGGCGCGGACGCATAAAGGCTTTCGAGCGCGCGGAAATGGCGTTCCGCCCCGCTGGTTGCGGCACCGGTCATTGCTGTGTTCGCCCTCCCTAGCGGGGTTCGACCCAGCCGATCGAACCATCGTGGCGGCGATAGACCATATTGTGTTCGCCGCTACCGCCATTCTTGAACAACAGGCCGTTTGCGTTCTGCAAGTCGAGCAGCATGACCGCATCGGCCACGCTGCATTCCGGGATCATCGCCTTGGTTTCGGCAATCACCGGCGGGCTGTCCGCGCTGACTTCCTCGTAATTGTCGGCTTCGGGCGAGGCGAGGATCGTATAGGCCGCCTCGGCCTCGCGCACCGCATGCGCCGTCTGCGCGTGGCGGTCCTTGATCCGGCGCTTGTAGCGGCGCAGCTGTTTTTCGATCTTGGCGGCCGCGGCATCGAACGCCTGATGCACGTCATGCGCTTCCGCGTGGCCCTTGAGGATCAGCCCCTGCATCACATGCGTCACGATATCGGCAGTGAAGGCGCCGCCCGGCCCCTTGCCGAAGGTCACGTGCGAAGAAATCGCGCGGCTGAAATACTTGTCGACTATGGAGTTCAAACGATCGTCGACATGCTCCTGCAGAGCTGCGCCGGTATCGATCTGGTGGCCGGAAACACGAATATCCATCTTGCCATTTTCTCCTTTGCCGTCCCGTGCGATCCCAACGCTCCGACCATGCGGCCGGTTTCCCTTGCAGCCGATTTAACCCCAGAGCGGGTTTTCAATCCCGGCCATGAATTCGCGGTGCCGGGCCAGTTCGGCCGCGCTCGGTTGATGCGGCCGCGGTTCGCGGCGCGGACCGGTCGGCGCCATGCGCACGGCCGGGCGGTCAGGAGTGGTGGTAATCTCGACCACCGCGGCCTTCGCCGCCAGTTCGAAGCCGATCTGGCGCCCGCCCTTGAGTTCGACATAGACCTGCGCAAGCAATTCGGCATCGAGCAGGGCACCGTGTTTGACGCGGTGGCTGCGATCGATCCCGTAGCGTGAGCACAGCGCATCAAGCGACAGCTTCGCCCCCGGATGCCGTTTGCGCGCCAGCGCCACCGTATCGACCATCCGCGTGGTACAGACAGGTTCGAGCTGGCACAGGCCGAGTTCCGAATTTAGGAAGCCGAAGTCGAAGCCCGCATTGTGCGCAACGAGGGAGGAGTCGCCGATAAAGGCGAGGAGGTCTGCAGCCTGATCGCGGAACAGTGGCTTGTCCGCGAGAAATGCCGCGGACAGGCCATGCACGGCCTCGGCACCCGCGGGCATATCCCGCTCAGGATTGAAATAGGCGTGAAAGCTGTTCCCGGTGGGCACGAGATTGACCATCTCGATACAGCCGATCTCGACCATGCGATCCCCGGTCTTCGGGTCTAGCCCAGTGGTTTCGGTATCGAACACGATCTCGCGCATTGGCTCTTCTATCGGCCCCGCTAGGCAAGATTACAAGAGGATTACGATGCTGCCTTATCCGGGTGCTTGCCACGCAATTCGGCGATCAGGCCGCGCACCGCATCCTCGGTCTGCGCCAGCGTGCTGCCGGTGTCGATGACATGATCGGCGCGCCCGCGCTTTTCGCTGTCGGGCGTCTGCAATTCGAGGATGTGGGCGAATTTCTCTTCGGTCATCCCGGGCCGGGCGAGCACGCGCTGACGCTGGGCCTGCGGCGGGGCCGACACCACCACCACGCTGTCGACCATTCCGGCACCGCCTTTTTCGAACAACAGCGGGATGTCGAACACGACCAGAGGCGCGCCGGCATGTTCGATCAGGAAGGCCTCGCGCCGTGCCGCGACCGCAGGGTGGACCAGCGCCTCGAGCCGGGCCAGCTCCGCGGGATTGCCAAACACCAGCGCGCCGAGCTTTTCGCGCGATACGCCGTCCGCATCGGTGCTGCCTGGGAAGGCCTGTTCGATCGCCGGTACCAGTTCCCCTGAGGGGCCCTGCAGCGCGCGGACTTCGGCGTCGGCATCGAAAACCGGTACGCCGGCCGCTTCGAACATCCCCGCGACCGTCGATTTGCCCATGCCGATCGACCCGGTGAGCCCCACGATAAGCGGCCGAGTCATCCGCCAAGCCTTTCGCGCAGCGCGGCATCGTCGCCGCGCGGCGGAGCGACGCCGAAGAAATGGGTGAAGGCTGCGGCAGCCTGCCCGATCAGCATGGCGAGGCCATCGATGGTGGCAAATCCCGCCGCGCGCGCTCCGGACAGGAATGGCGTATCGACCGGATCGGTCACGATGTCATAGGCGATCGAAGCCGGCGGCGCATGACTCCAGTCGAATGCCAGCGGAGGCTGTCCGCGCATTCCGAGCGGCGAGGCATTGATGACCAGATCGCAGCATCCTTCGCGGTCGTCGAAAGCGAAATCGCTTGGCCCGGCGAAGTGGTCGAGCGGCGCGACATGGTGGTCGCCCGCGGGATCGATCTCGTCGAGCAATGCGCGCGCCTTGTCGGGGTTGCGGCCCGCCAGCACCAGGGTGAAGCCTTCCTTCGCCAACCCGGCCACGATCGCACGTGCGGCGCCGCCCGTGCCCAATATCCGCGCCATGCGGAAATAGTGCCGGTGGCCCAATCGTTCGGTGAGGGGTTCGAGAAACCCTGCGACATCGGTGTTGCGGCCCACCAGCTTGCCATCGGCCGCCCTGACGACGGTGTTCACAGCCCCGACGCGCCTCGCTAGCGGTTCCAGCCGGTCAAGCAGCGGCATGATCGCCTGCTTGTGCGGCATCGTCACATTGCAGCCCCGCCATTCGGGATCCTCTCTGCGCTCCTGCAGATAGGCAGCCAGCCCGTCACCGGTTACATGCGCTGCCCGGTAATCCGCATCGAGCCCGATCTGCTCGATCCAGAAACCGTGGATCACGGGGGATTTGGACTGGCGGATCGGATCGCCGATGACTTCGGCATAGGCGGTCATGCGGGCAGTGCCCCCTCTTCGCGCAAGGCGCCCAGGACCTGGAGCAGCGGCATGCCGAGCACGGTGAACTGGTCGCCAGCGATGCTGTCGAACAATTGTACCCCGGGCCCTTCGATCCGGAAAACGCCGACGCAATAGGACACCGCGGGCCATTCGGCATCGAGATAGGCCTCGATGAACGCGGCGCTGAGTTCGCGAACCCTGAGGCGTGCGAAATCCGAGCCGATCCACAGGATCTGCGACCCGCGTGCCAGCGCAGCGGCGCTGTGCAGCGTCATGACCTTGCCGGAGAATGCCCGCAGATGGTCGGCCGCATCGGCGCGGCTGGCGGGCTTGTCGAAACGCCGGCCATCGACCTCGACCAGCGAATCGGAGCCAAGCACCAGATCGTCAGGGAGGGCTGACGAAACGGCGGCGGCCTTTGCCGCGGCCAGCGCCTGCGCGATTTCGGCCGGTTCGGCGCCGGCCATCTCGTTCTCGAGCGCGCGTTCGTCGATATCGGCGCCCCTGGCCGTGAACGCGATCCCGGCGGCTTCGAGCATCGCCTTGCGCGAGGCGCTGTTCGAAGCGAGGACGATCCCGCTGCCATCGAGTGTCATATCGGCTTGATTCCCTGCTGGCTGCCACGCGCCTCGCGCTCGTTGTACAGGCGGATGACCGCGGCCGCGGTTTCCTCGATCGAACGGCGCGTCACGTCGATCACCGCCCAGCCATTGTCGGCAAACATGCGGCGGGCGAACTTGACCTCGTCCTTTACCCGTTCGTTATCGACATAGTCGGTTTCGCGCTCCTCGTTGAGCGTCAGCAGACGGTTGCGCCGGATCTGCACCAGCCGTTCGGGCGCGGTGGTGAGGCCGACGATCATCGGATGCTTCAATTCGAACAGCTTGGGCGGGGGCGGGCTCTCGACCACCAGCGGGATATTGGCGACCTTGTAACCGCGGTTGGCGAGGTAGATGCTGGTCGGCGTCTTCGAACTGCGCGAAACCCCTGCGAGCAGGATATCCGCCTGTTCCCATTCCTCCCAGCCGATCCCGTCGTCATGGGCGATGGTGAACTGGATCGCTTCCACGCGGTTGAAATAGGCCTGGTCCATGGCGTGCTGGCGACCCGGGCGGCCGTGCGCTTCCTGACCCAGCGCCTTTTCCAGCGCCTCGGTCACCCGGTCGAGAATCGGCACGGCGGGCAGGCCGAGCTGCGTACAGGCTTCTTCCAGCCGGTGGCGCGTTTCCGGATTGACCAGCGTGAACAGCACCAGGCCGGGATTGCCCTTGAGTTCGGGAAGGATCCGCTCGAGATGCTGCCGGCTGCGAACCATCGGCCAGAAATGGCGAACGACGTCGGCATCCTCGAACTGGGCAAGCGCTGCCTTGGCCAGCATTTCCAGCGTTTCACCGGTGGAATCGGACAGCAGATGCAGGTGGATGCGGTTGGAAATGGCTCGATCCCGGTGCCTGTGGAGAACAAGGGCATAAACCACGGGAGAAAGCTGGCGACAAGTTCGGGGAGGAAAACGCTCCCCGATACGAGTCCTCCACGGGCCGATTCCCGCACAGCAAATCCGAGTTTTGCGCAGCCCCGGGGATAGCAGGGATAAGTTTGACTCGACTCAGACGGCTGGGCGAGTCGCTCACGCGCCTCGACCCTTTGCAGCGCAGGAGAAATCGGGCAGGGGCCGGTTATCCCTGAAATCCACAGGGCCAACAGACACCATCAACCTCTATATATACTATTATTTTATTGGATTGGACTCAGCGATGCCCGGTCTCCTGCTCGATACGCTGAACGGCAAGCCCGCCGATCGGACCCCCCTGTGGCTCATGCGCCAAGCAGGGCGCTATCTTCCCGAATATCGCGCGCTGCGGGCCGAAAAGGGCGGGTTTCTCGCGATGGCTTACGACAGCGAAGCGGCATGCGAGATTACCCTGCAGCCGATCGACCGGTTCGGCTTCGACGGGGCAATCCTGTTTTCCGATATCCTGATCGTACCGCATGCGCTTGGTCAGCATCTCGAATTCATGGCCGGCGAAGGGCCGAAGCTTTCGCCGCCGCTGGTCGATGCGGTTCTCGCCGACCTGACGCCTGATCCCACCCGCTACAATCCGATCTACGAGACCGTGCGCCTGTGCCGCAAGCGGCTTCCCGACGGTGTGACCATGTTGGGCTTTGCCGGGAGCCCGTGGACGGTGGCGACCTACATGGTCGCGGGCGAGGGGAGCCGCGACCAGCATGCCGCGCGCGCGATGGCCTATGCCGATCCGGGCAAGCTGGATGCCATCCTTGACCGGATCGTATCCGAGACGATCACTTATCTCTCCGGCCAGATCGCCGCCGGGGCCGAAGCGGTGCAGCTGTTCGACAGCTGGGCGGGCAGCCTGGCGCCCGACGAATTCGAACGTCTGGTGATCGCCCCCAACGCTGCGATCATCGCCGCACTGCGCGAACGCCATCCGGAGACGCCGATCATCGGTTTTCCCAAAGGTGCGGGAGAGAAATTGCCCGCCTATGCGCGCGAAACCGGGGTTGATGCTGTTGGGGTCGACGAAACGCTCGATCCGGAATGGGCTGCGCGCGAATTGCCCGCCGGCATGCCGGTCCAGGGCAATCTCGATCCGCTGCTGCTGCTTGCGGGAAGCGACCGGCTCGAACAGCGGGTTCGCACGATTCTCGAAGCGTTTGCGGGCCGGCCGCATGTCTTCAATCTCGGCCACGGGATCGACCGCCGCACGCCGATTGCCCATGTCGAGCGATTGATATCCACCGTTCGTGCGTTCGAGGGGTGACGCGGCGGTGACTGGTCCCTACATGAAGTTTGAATGCAGGATCTGCTTGCCATGACCTATCTCTGGCTCAAGGCCGGACACATCATTTTCATGGTGTTCTGGCTCGCTGGCCTTTTCATGCTGCCGCGGCAGATGATCTACCTTCACCCCGCCAGCCCCGGGTCCGATGAATCCGCCCTGTGGGCGAAGCGGATGGGGCTGCTGCGCAAGGTCATCCTCACTCCCAGCCTGATCGTGGTGTGGGTTCTGGGACTGCTGCTGGCAATGACCATCGGTGCCTGGGACCAGGGCTGGTTCCATGCCAAGCTGCTCTTCGTCCTGCTGCTGACGGCGTTTCATGGGATCATGGTTGCCCGATCGAAGAAAATGATCGCCGGCGATCGTCCGATGAGCGAGAAACAGCTCCGGATGTGGGGCGAATTTCCCGGCATCATGCTGGCGATCATCGTGATCCTGGTCATCGTCAAACCCTTCTGACGAGCGGCGCGTCGCTTTGTGAATTGACGGCCCGACAGCGGGCCCGTATTCCGTGCCCATCCACCGGCGATAGGCCTCGCATATCGACGAGGCCGGGTCCGCTTTCTCCAAGCCCATACCGACCCGCCGGCCATCCAAACCCGAATACCGAGTAAAACTGATATGCATCTCAAGGATCTCAAAGAGAAAACCCCGGCCGATCTGGTCGCGATGGCCGAAGAACTGGGCGTCGAAGGTGCCTCGACCATGCGCCGGCAGGACCTGATGTTCTGCATCCTGCGCGAACTGGCCGAGGACGAGGAATACGAAGAAAAGATCATGGGGATCGGCACCATCGAGGTGCTGCAGGACGGCTTCGGCTTCCTGCGCAGCCCCGAAGCCAATTACCTTGCCGGGCCGGACGATATCTACGTCTCGCCCAATCAGGTCCGCAAATGGGGCCTCCGGACCGGGGACACGGTCGAAGGCGAAATCCGTGCGCCGCGCGAAGGCGAGCGCTATTTTGCGCTGACCGAGATCTACAAGGTCAATTTCGACGATCCCGATGCGGTCCGCCATCGGACCAATTTCGACAATCTCACGCCGCTATACCCGGAAGAGAAGCTGTCGCTCGACACGCTCGACCCCACGGTCAAGGACAAGTCGGCGCGCGTCATCGATATCATCTCGCCGCAGGGCAAGGGCCAGCGCGCGCTGATCGTCGCCCCGCCGCGCACGGGTAAGACGGTGCTGCTGCAGAACATCGCCAAGGCGATCACCGACAACCACCCCGAGGTCTTCCTGCTGGTCCTGCTGGTCGACGAGCGCCCGGAGGAAGTCACCGACATGCAGCGCAGCGTGAAGGGCGAGGTCATCTCCTCGACCTTCGATGAACCTGCCAACCGACACGTGCAGGTCGCTGAAATGGTTATTGAAAAGGCCAAGCGCCTGGTCGAGCACAAGCACGATGTCGTGATTCTGCTGGACTCGATCACCCGCCTGGGGCGTGCCTACAACACCGTGGTGCCCAGTTCGGGCAAGGTGCTTACCGGCGGTGTCGACGCCAACGCACTGCAGCGGCCCAAGCGCTTCTTCGGTGCAGCTCGGAATATCGAGGAGGGCGGTTCGCTGTCGATCATCGCCACCGCGCTGATCGATACCGGCAGCCGGATGGACGAGGTGATCTTCGAAGAGTTCA
>PVBE012082773.1_pt1 | contig 24226 bp, 25 predicted proteins | sample 1631181 | NCBI WGS metagenome assembly PVBE01 (sample SAMN08397723, study PRJNA350692) | Marine metagenome, whole genome shotgun sequencing project. | isolation source: water | place: Pacific Ocean | collected 2012-04 | reverse complement strand
TGGTTTTCCTGTCCATCTCCTGCATTTCACTTGCGGTTACGAGATACATCGATTGCTCCTTTGCAACGGTTTTTATTGTAGGCCGGACGGCATTTTGTATCATCTTTACCAATTGAAAGAAAAATTATCAATCTTGAAATCTCGATGAAAGGTGAAAAGCTCATTCGCAAACCAATTTAATCTTGACCCTGTTACACAAAGTGGGCTACTGATACTAATTTTCGTTAAGATAAAGATATCTTCGAAGAGAACGATTTCAAAAAAATGCCTGACAGACAAATTTGGGGAGTGCATCAATTGGAAAATGATACCCGGAAAACAAATCGGACGTTGCCCATTGAATCTACAGTGAGAGTTCTGCTGGTCTACCCGGAATTTCCAGACACCTTCTGGAGCTATAAGCATGCATTGAAATTCATTCGGAAAAAAGCTGCACTACCCCCGCTGGGTCTGGTCACCGTGGGGGCGATGCTCCCCGAACAGTGGTCCAAGCGGTTGATTGATCTGAACGTAACCCGGCTGACCGAAAAGGATTTGGCCTGGGCGGATTATGCCTTTGTCAGCGCCATGGTGGTGCAAAGAAAATCCTCCCGGGAAGTCATTTCCACGTGTAAGAAAGCCGGGTTGAAAGTTATCGCAGGTGGCCCTCTATTTACCAGTGAATATAGCCAGTTTGAAGAGGTGGATCATTTCGTGCTGAATGAAGCTGAATTGACCCTCCCGCCTTTTTTAAGTGATCTGGAACAAGGATGTGCCAGGCGTTTCTATCAGACATCTGAATTGCCCGACATGGAGAAGACCCCGCCTCCCCTATGGGAACTGATCGATCTGAAAAGATATGCATCCATGAGTATCCAGTTTTCGAGAGGCTGTCCGTTTAACTGCGAATTCTGTAATGTGACAGCGCTTTTCGGGCATAGGTCACGGATCAAAAAAGTGGGGCAGATAATCGAAGAGCTCGATATTCTCTATGACCTGGGATGGCGTGGGCAGGTCTTTTTTGTAGACGACAATTTCATCGGCAACAAAAATTATTTAAAAACCCAGCTCCTGCCCGCCTTAATCGAATGGCAGAAAAACAAAAAGGGGATTCCGTTCAACACCGAAGCTTCCATAAATTTGGCGGATGACGAGCCATTGATGGAGATGATGGTCGAGGCCGGGTTTGATGCCGTCTTTATTGGAATCGAAACGCCTGACGAGAAAAGCCTGATGGAATGCAATAAAAAACAGAACAAAAATCGTGACATGGTCGATAGCGTAAAATGCATCCAGAGGACTGGTTTAGAGGTTCAGGGCGGTTTTATCGTGGGATTCGACAGTGACACTCCCTCCATATTCCAGCGGCAGATTGATTTTATACAAAAGAGTGGTATCGTGACGGCCATGGTCGGCTTGCTTCAAGCACCTCCGGGCACACGGCTTTATGCACGTCTTAAAAAAGAGGGTCGTTTGCTCGGCCAGATGTCGGGTGATACTGACGGTACGACAAACATCATCACTGAAATGGACCTTCAAGCACTGCGCGAGGGGTATCGGAACATCATCCGTCACATCTATTCCCCCCGGAACTACTATCACCGGGTCAAGGTTTTTTTGCGAGAGTACAAAGCGCCAAAGTTTGAAGCATCGATGGATTTTCAGCGATTCATGGCTTTTTTTCGTTCCGGGATCCGTCTCGGCATTTTTGGAAAGGAGCGGTTTCAGTATTGGCGGCTTTTGTTGTGGACGCTTTTTCGACGCCCGGCGTTACTCTCACTCGCCATCACATTTGCGATACACGGTCATCATTTTCGAAAAATCTGTAAATTATACCTCATTTAGTTTCACAGCACCCAGTTGCTTCTTCTGATCTTTCTTTCTGACGGGCCATAATAATGCGGTGGTGATGGTAAATCATAGGCAAAGAACGTCTAAATAGATTGCTCAATTGATCAAAACTTGAGATAATTATTCTTTGCTGCCTAAATATTTACAAGACAAAATGAACAAAGTAGGCTTAAGACACAGCGCCTCGGTGGTCTCGAACACCCGCATTTGCACGGATCATTATCGACTTGTTCTTCAAGAAGACAGGCTTGCAAGCGCAACTCTACCCGGCCAGTTCGTCAATATACGGATTCACAACAGGGAGGACCTTATTCTTCGAAGGCCTTTCAGTGTTGCTCTTGTAAAACCGGAACAATCCCTTTTTGAAATTGTCTACCGAGTCGTGGGGAAAGGGACTTCTGCCATGACCGACCTTCAACCGGATGATGTGGTCGATCTTCTGGGCCCTTTGGGGAAGGGGTTCAGGATACCGGAAAAAGCCACAAACTGCCTCCTGCTCGGCGGGGGGTGTGGTGTAGCGCCCCTGTGGGGAGTGGCCGACAAGCTATATCGGACGAGCAGTAAGATGATTGTCGTGTTGGGGTTTCAATCCTCAGCCATGATGTTCGGTGAAGATAAGTTCCAGGCGTATGGCGCCGACACCCTCATCACCACAGACGATGGTTCATACGGTCTGAAGGGGTTTGTCAGCGAACATCTGGGAAAAGCGATGGATCGACAGATTGACCGGGCATATGTATGCGGGCCAACACCGATGATCAAGGCCGTCACCCCTATCCTGAAAAAAGCCAATGTAGCGTGTGAAATATCACTGGAAGCCTACATGGGATGCGGATTCGGGGTTTGTCTTTCCTGTGTCGTATCTGTAAGAAACGGCGAGGCCATTGAAAAACAGCGGGTCTGTGTTGAAGGGCCAGTTTTTAGATTGGAGGATATTGTATTGGATCATGAAACCTGATCTGACGACTAATTTATGTGGAATCAAAATGAGCAACCCAGTCGTAACTGCCTCAGGAACGTCCGGTTACGGACAGGAGTTCTCTCAATTTTACGATCTAGGGGTTTTCGGAGCCTTTACTGTCAAAAGCATAACGATAGAAAAACGCGAGGGGAATCCAACTCCCAGGATTGCTGAATGTACGGGGGGCCTTCTGAATTCGATTGGGATCCAGAGCCAGGGGGTGCGACATTTTATCCAGAAGGACCTGCCGCTGCTGAGGCAATATAATGTTCCTGTAATCGTGAGTATCGCAGGTCTTTCCGCCGATGAATATCCAAGAGTTGCGACGATTCTCGATCAGGAAGAAGGTATATCTGCAATCGAGGTGAATATTTCCTGTCCCAACTTGGAAGCGGACGGATGCAGTTTTGGAGGGGATCCTGAGATTTCGGGCCAAATCATCGGGGCGGTCAAATCCACCACAAGCCTGCCGGTTATCGCAAAACTTACCCCCAACGTGACAGACATTACTGCCATAGCAAAAAGCGTAGAAACATGCGGAGCGGATGCGGTTGCACTGATCAATACGCTGGGTGGGATGGCCATTGATATTCAAACTCGAAAACCCAAATTGGCAAATATTATTGGGGGCCTTTCAGGGCCGGTCATCAAACCGATCGGAATAAAAATGGTATGGCAGGTCTATAACGCCGTCCAAATCCCGATTATCGGTATTGGAGGTATCATGACCTGGGAGGATGCGATTGAATATATTTTGGCCGGTGCCACAGCCATCGGTGTTGGTACCGCGCTGTTTCAGGACCCCTGGGTTGTCTTTGACATCATAGAAGGAATAAGCGAATACTTAGAGAAAAACGGTTTAAATCGATTGGATAATATCAGAGGAAAAATCAAACTTCCAGAAACCCCATAAATGCAGGAGTTGAAAGAAGGGGCCTGATCAGTCAAACGCGGCTGAAAAGACCCGTGAATCAATTAAGTCAAACCGGTTGAAAAATAGAAGTCCCGCCATGCGCAGAGGACCATTCCATTGGATGGTGTAAAAAGCTTTCAACCTCTGCCAATGTTTTTTCATCAAAATACCCGAACGTTTTACATTGATCGAGTATATCCCACCATGTCGCCAGGTAGTGCATCTGCATATCCATCTTTTTCAGGACCTCTTTTGTCTGAGAAAATATGTCATAATAAAAAAGAACGAAAGTATGAGACACGATTGCACCGGCCTTTCTTAGGGCCGCACAAAAATTAACCTTGCTTCTCCCATCGGTTGTTAAATCTTCGACAAGGAGGATTTTATCACCCTCGGAAAAGGTCCCTTCAATTTGTGCAGTTCTTCCGAATCCTTTCGGTTTTTTTCGAACATATTGCATCGGCAACATCAATCGATCGGCTATCCAAGCCGCAAATGGAATGCCTGCTGTTTCCCCGCCGGCGACCGCGTCCACCGATTCGAAACCAATATCGCTGAGGATAACGAAGACTGAAAAATCCATAAGAGTTTGTCTTACCCTAGGAAATGAAATCAGTCTACGGCAGTCTATATAAACAGGACTAGCCCATCCAGAAGTAAAACGGAACGGGTCATCAGATTGAAAATGTACCGCCTCGACTTCTAAAAACATTTTTGCCGTCAATTCTGCCATCCGTTTTTTATCCGGAAATGCGCTTGTAAACATTCTGACCCTCCTTAAAATAATTGTTCAATGCTTATCGGTTTTAAGGTCAGTTTGCAAATGTCTTTTGGTCAATTTTTACTTTTTTACAATAAATTCATGATACAGCAGCTTTTCACTTGACAGCATGATCGATTTTTTTTACTTTTAAGGATCAAAAAAAATCATTATCTGGGGTGGCTTGTAAGCCTGAGAATACACCCGTTGAACCTGATCTGGACAATACCAGCGTAAGGAAAAGACGTAAAACTTAATTTTTGGGTAAAAGGCCGTTTCTGCAGGGAACCGGCCTTTGTTTTTCAGGTAAAAGAGAAAAGTCATGTTGAAATTATCTGAAAAAGCAGCACAGAATCTGGCGGCTCTCAGAGAGAAAAAGCCGGTCATTCACAACATTACCAATTTTGTCGCCATGAATTATACGGCCAATGCGCTACTTGCCATGGGGGCCTCGCCAATGATGGCCCATGCCGAAAATGAAGTGGAAGAACTGGTGTCCTCTGCCAGCGCTTTGGTTCTTAACATCGGCACTCCCTCAGAGAGCCGGATCGCCTCTATGATTCTTGCTGGCAAAAAAGCCACGGAGCTAAACACGCCGATTATACTCGACCCGGTGGGCGCCGGCGTCGGTTTGTTCCGAATAAGTTCGGCCGTGAGAATCATCGATCAGACCCGCGTAAGCGTCATCAGAGGGAATGCTTCAGAAATCCTTTCACTCCGACGGAATGACTTAAAAACAAAGGGTATGGATGCCATTCATACGGTTGATGAGGCTGCTGAGATAGCCGGGATTCTTGCCAGCGAGATTCAAGCCACCCTTGCCATCACAGGCCCCATGGACCTTGTGACGGATGGCGAGCGGACCATCCGGGTAGCAAACGGCCATCCGCTCATGGGATATGTTACGGGAACTGGATGTGTGTCGACGGCGACCATCGGCGCCTTCCTGGCTGTGGATGATGATCGGGTCAGCGCCACGGCTGCAGCTCTAGCCTTTTTTGGACTGGCCGGAGAAAAAGCTGGAGAAAAAGCCGCTGCTCCTGGAAGTTTTAAAAGTGCACTGATCGATGCGCTCTACACCATTACCCCGGCAGATCTCGCGATGGGTGCGAAATTTGAAGGAAACCATTAACCGATGAGGATCATGTTTTGAAACCGAAAAATATCGATTACACATTATGCCTTGTAACGGACAGAGGCTTGGCCCACGGCAGACCGACGCTGGATATCGTTGAAGCCGCTGTTTGCGGAGGGGTCACCTGTGTTCAGCTTCGGGAAAAAATCGGCTCAACCCGAGAATTTATTGAGCAGGCCCTGGCCATCAGAGATTTTCTCAGATTCCGTGACATCCCTCTAATTATTAACGATCGGCTGGATGTGGCCCTGACTGTTGGCGCTGACGGTGTGCACCTCGGTCAGAACGACATGCCCCTGGCCATGGCCAGATCGATTGTAACAGATGCCATGTTTATCGGTATATCAACCAACTCACTGGAAAATGCGGTAGTAGCTGAGAAAGGGGGGGCAGACTATCTCGGTGTCGGTCCTATTTACGCAACGCCGACAAAGACCGATACAGCCCCGATTTTAGGATTAGATGGGCTGGGGAAAATCAGAAAGAACATAAAGATCCCTCTGGTGACCATCGGTGGTATGAATCACAGTAATGCCGCCCAGGTGATCCGAAACGGTGCAGACGGTATTGCAGTGGTATCTGCCATTGTTGAGGCGGAAGACCCGGAACAGGCTTCAAGGGATTTGATGAACACCATCCAGCTGGCTAAAACTCAATAGGTGCCTTTATTCAGAATGAACGTATGGAATCAGATTAGATGACTGAGCAGGAACCCAAAACCTACCGGCGGGTACTGACCATCGCCGGCTCTGACAGCGGCGGAGGTGCTGGCATTCAGGCCGACCTGAAGACTTTTTCCGCCATCGGATGTTATGGAATGTCGGTTATAACGGCCCTGACTGCCCAAAACACCATCGGTGTTACCTCAATCCACGCAGTTCCAGGGGTGTTTGTTCAACAACAGATGGAAGCAGTTTTCTCCGATATCGGGACCGATGCTGTTAAGATCGGTATGTTATTTTCAGTGGAGCTTATTGAGGCCGTGGCCACTCAGCTGAAAAAACACGGTATCGGCAATATCGTTCTGGATCCGGTGATGGTTGCCCAAAGTGGCGACAAGTTGCTACATGATGATGCTGTCGAGGCCATCAAAACGCATCTAATACCGATGGCCGATGTGGTGACCCCCAATTTGCCGGAGGCTGCCGTTTTGCTGAACCGGAAGATCCGAAACGCTGAGGATTTGATAGCTGCAGCCCGAGACCTGGCTCAATTCGGGGGTAAAAGCATTCTCATCAAAGGTGGCCATCTGGAAAATCATCAGAGCACAGATTGGCTCTATCTGGTCGGTGAGGATCGGCTTGTTGTTTTCGAAGGAGATTTTATCCAAACGCGGAACAACCATGGCACAGGATGTACCCTATCATCGGCCATTGCTGCGCATCTGGCCGATGGGCTAACAATAGAAGCGGCCGTTCGTGCGGCAAAGGCTTACATCGGCGAAGCCATCCGGGCCGGCGCCGGATACAAGCTAGGCGCTGGCCACGGGCCGGTTCATCATTTCTTCAATTCGTGGCGCTAGGGAGCGTATTGGGAAGAGCCTGAAAATGGCCAATTTCTTAACATTTGCCGATGCACCGAGAGTCATGTTGGAGAACGTGTCATTCTCCTTTTCCGGTGCGATGCTGTTTTCCTCCCTTGACTTTGAGATAAAGGGGGGGCAGTGGACCTGCCTGCTGGGTCCCAGTGGCTGCGGTAAGTCAACACTGCTGCGGCTGATCTCCGGTAGCCTGCGGGAGGGTTTTTCCGGAACCATCCGTTTTGGCGGCGTCAAAGAAACCAAAGGACAAACAGCATGGATGGCCCAAAAAGATCTTCTGCTTCCTTGGCTGACCGTTCTGAATAATGTTCTTATGGGCGCACGGTTGCGGGGAGAAGTATCCGGGCAGCGGGTAGAAACCGCAATTTCCCTGCTCAAAGCGGTGGGGCTGGGCCACTGCACAAACGAACTACCCGCAACACTGTCAGGCGGAATGCGCCAGCGGGTGGCTCTTGTCCGAACCCTGATGGAAGATAGACCGGTTATCCTCATGGACGAACCCTTTTCGGCCCTGGATGCGCTGACGCGGATAAAACTCCAGAATCTGGCGGCTGAGTTGGTACAAGGTGCCACTGTTCTGCTGGTGACTCACGATCCGCTGGAGGCTCTTCGGCTGGGCCATCGTATTTATGTAATGACCGGTAGCCCGACACGCTTGGGCCGTGTCGTGCTACCGCCTGGCCAACCCCCACGCAACCTTGATAATCCCGCCATATCGGCCATGCACGCTAGGCTGCTGGAACAACTGGTCGTAACAGTATAAAATGATTTTTCTACGCCTTTCGGTGATTAGTATCGGCTTGATTCTGATTTGGCAGGTCGTGGTGTACCTGACAGGGTCGCCTCCTTATATCTTACCCGGACCGTTGCCTGTTGCAAAGGCGCTTGTTGCCAAATGGGAGACTTTGTGGTTTCACGCATGGATTACAATCGCTGAGATTGTCGCCGGTCTGGTTATTGGATCGTTGCTCGGAGCGACAAGCGCACTGATCATGATGGCTTCCCGGTCTTTAAAGCGTTGGCTGCTGCCGGTTTTTGTCATAAGCCAGGCTGTGCCTGTTTTTGCCCTAGCACCGTTGCTCGTTCTTTGGTTGGGTTATGGCATGGGGTCTAAAATTACCATGGCCGTGCTGATTATTTTTTTTCCGGTGACGGCCGCTTTTTATGACGGATTGCGGAGAACCGAGCCCGAATGGCTGGAATTGGGCCGTGTGATGAATGCGTCACCGTCCGCAATCCTCTATCATATCCGGATACCGGCAGCACTGCCCGCGTTTGCCTCCGGGCTGCGTGTGGCAACGGCCGTGGCTCCCATCGGGGCAATTGTTGGAGAGTGGGTAGGCTCCAGCGCCGGACTCGGTTTTTATATGCTTCATGCCAATGCCCGCATGCAAACGGACTTGATGTTTGCAGCGCTGGCCCTGCTTGTTACCGTTGCCTTGATTCTCTATTTTTTAGTGGATTGGATGATGAAAAAAATTGTTTACTGGCAGATTGAAGAATAAATATATTTTTAACGGGCGACTAATTTGCAAATAAATGCTTCACCCTTTGCCATTAAATCTTCATGATCCCCATCCCGAGGGGTTAAATTAAAAGGTGTTTTGGTATTGAAAAAGAATTTCTATGATTGTTGATTTCCACACCCACATTTTCCCCAAAAAAATGCGCGAAAACCGCGAATTTTATTTTCATTCTGAATCCGCGTTCAAACTTTTGTACAATTCGCAAAAGGCAAAACTTGCTGGTTCTAAGGAGCTGGTGAAAGCCATGGATGAGCAGGGGGTGGATAAATCTGTTATCTTCGGATTTCCCTGGAAAACAACCGAAACGTTTAAAAGACACAATGACTACATCATGGATGCTGTGCAAAAATATCATGGGCGGCTGATCGGTCTTTGCTGTTTCGATCCGTTCAACAGCGACGCTGTCTCTGAAACCGAGCGGTGTATCGACGGTGGACTTCTCGGGATTGGCGAATTTGCGTTTTATGAGTCCGGCATAAATGAGACCTGCTTGGACAGGCTTGTCCCCCTCATGGCGATCTGTCTGGATAAGGATCTACCGATCATGGTCCACACCAACGAGCCTGTTGGTCATCTTTATCCCGGTAAAACAGAAAATACCCTATCACAGATCTATCGGATTTTAAAATGGTTCCCAAAAAACAAAATCGTCCTCGCTCATTGGGGCGGCGGCATCTTTTTTTTCAATCTTTTAAAAGGGGAAGTAAAAGAGAGTTTTAAAAATGTATATTTTGACACAGCTGCATCGCCTTTCCTCTATGACCCATCGGTATACCGGGTGGCGCTGCAGATTATCGATCCGAATCGGATCCTTTTTGGGAGCGACTACCCGCTCTTAGAACCGATAAGATATTTTAAGGAACTTGAAAAGACCGATCTGTCCCAGAATGAAATTGAAGGGATCTGCGGCAGAAATGCGATGCAATTGTTAGATCTGTAAAAACCCATTGCAATGGATCAAGTTTAAAAGTTTCCAAAAGGAAACCCTGCAGTTTCCATTTAGAAACTTTGATGCGATGGTAAGCACATCATTCCCGGGGGTCTTTTCTCAACAATAAATTATAACCTGCTGAAAAAACAATTGATATATGCTTTTTCAATCGCCTTCAAAAATACCCATAAAGTTGGCAAGCTTTTTGCTATAACCTTATAGCAGTACTAAACCTAAATCTTCATCTGTTCCTCTTTTATTAAGACGGTTAATCGGGAAGGCCTGGTTAACCGTCTTTTTTATCAACCGGACATTCCCTCCTTAACCATCTCAATATAGATTGAATCAGAATGGTCCGAAATGATCTGTTGAAAAACCTTTCTCTTTTGCTCCATATCCCCTTTTTCACCGTATATTTGGCCCAGGTTAAAAAGCGCCTCGTCCTTCATGGTGGAACCGGGCTCGGAAGCAATCATTTTAAAATATTCGATCGCATGCTCATAATCTTTCTTTTTTTGATAAGAATGGGCAAGACCGTTCAAGATAATACTTTTTAAAGATGGCGTATCGCTAAAATATTGCAGGGCTTTTCCATATAGTGTTATGGCTTTGTCAACCTCATCTGCTTTATAGCTCATATTGGCATATATCACTGTTGCAATTTTTCCAGCCCCTGTTTTCGAATATCTTTTTAAAATTTGTTCAAAATCTTTTCCCAAATCACGGTACGCTTTGGACAAATCGTTTTCCTTTAAAATCATTTCATACCGGGACATGGTTTGTTCTAGAATGGTTGCGGCCTTTTTCTCAGCTCGAGTTGAAAAAAACTGCATCCCTAAAAAGATCAGTATCAATGAAACAATTCCACCGCAGGACCATACCAATTTGACCCTGTGCTTCTTGGCAAACTGAAAAAAATTCCCGGTAAACGTGATAAACTCATCGGGTTCTTTTAGTAGTTTTTTCCGCGAAATTTTTTTTACCATTCTACCTCCAAAATTCTTTATTAACACTGCTGTGATGAAATATCTTTAAACTTGCAAAGCGAAACGTATTAAAATATAAATATCAACGCAATAGAAAAAGTGGCACAGCAGATTTTAACCTGATCTATTGAGCAAAATGTTCAAGCTCTTGCAAAGAGGATCAAACTTTGGCCAATCTTTAAATGTTCATTTTTTGAACGTTCTGAAAAACAGAGATTTGTCTATTTTTTTGTCCATCTTGAATGTTTTGAAAGATGTGCTTATAGTTACCCCTATGAAAGAATATGATGAAAAAATACCGGACCATCAAGAGCTTGAAAAAGAGATCGGAGATTTTTTAGCAAAGAAATTTGGTGATAACGTTAAAATTGCACCCCCAATTACCCTCCCCCAAGAAGCCCCTTTTGAAAAAAAGAAAAAAGAATCAAAAAAAAAGAAAAAAATCAATTTCGACTTAAAGCCTGAAGATCTTATTTCCCATCTCGATCGGTATATCGTAAAACAGGATAGCGCCAAAGCCATTTTATCCACAAAAATATGTACGCACTTCAACCGCATCAAACGCGCTGAATCCACTCAGGATGAAATGAGTGATTTGGTGGGAAACATCAAAAACAATATCCTGATGATGGGCCCGACCGGCGTCGGCAAGACATACATGATCAAACTGATCGCCAAAAAAATCAGGGTGCCCTTTGTTAAGGGAGATGCGACCAAGTTCAGTGAAACCGGCTATGTGGGTGGTGATGTGGAAGATCTGGTGCGGGACCTTGTCAGAGAAGCCGATGACGACATAGAGTTGGCACAATATGGAATTATATACATCGATGAGATTGATAAAATTGCTTCCAGCAGCCATATCATCGGTGCCGACGTATCACGAACCGGGGTCCAGCGTGCGCTACTCAAGCCACTTGAAGAAACAGATGTCGATTTAAAAGTTCCCCATGACCCCGTTTCAATGATCCAGGAGATTGAGCGGTTTCGAAAAACCGGAAAACGTGAGAAACGCGCTGTCAATACAAAGAATATCCTCTTTATCTTGAGTGGGGCCTTCAGTGATCTCTACCAGATTATAAAGAAGCGGATTTTAGATCAGAACATCGGATTTGGAGCACAGATAGCGAGCCTGAAAGAGCAGATTGATCTTCTCAAGCATGTGAAGTCAGAAGATCTGATTGAATTTGGATTTGAATCTGAATTTGTAGGCCGCCTTCCTGTGAGGGCGATTTTTGATAAGCTGAACAAAGATGATCTTCTGAATATTTTAAAAAATCCGAACAACCCTATAATTCTCGGGAAAAAACTCGATTTTGCGGCCTATGGCATCGAGATTAAATTTGAAGATAAATTGTTAGATGTTTTGGCAGATCGCGCCTTTGAAGAAAATACAGGTGCAAGGGGTCTGGTCAGCGCAGTTGAAGGTGCACTCATATTGTTTGAAAAGAAGTTACCATCCACAGAAGTCACAAAATTTCCGGCAACAGTTATGGTGATTGAAAATCCTGAGAAGGCTCTTGAGAAGCTCCTTTCTTTAAAGGATCCCCGAAGCATGGACGCGGCCTTTGAGGACCAGTGTAATGAGGAAAAAAAATCGATAAAAGAATATGTAGAAGCAAACAGAAAAATACTCTCTCAAAAATATAATTTAACACTGACAACCGCACGAGTTGATATTGTTGCCACTTTCTACTGTAAACACATCATGGATATCGGGAGTGTAATCGATAAAATCAAAAGCTTTTATGATGAAGCGAAAAAGATCGAACTATATTTTTATAAAAATCATGATATTAACATTGTGCTAGAAGAAGATGCCATCGACTATATTATTGACCAGCTGGTCAGCTCCTATGTAGACATAGAAAATTTTTACAAACAGCTAACAATGGATTTCGAATACGGTCTTAAGCTCGTCCGTGAAAAAACAGGAAAAAACCGGTTTTTTATCACCAAAAATGCGCTTTTAAGTCCAGAATCTTTTATTAGCACACTCATAAAGAATGAACTGAAAAATCCGTTACAATTAAAGAGTTAACAGATTGGCGTTCACCTTCCGGGCCAGTTTAGTGAATTGTATCTGAAACCGTTGAACCATGCTGAAGCCGGCGATAAAGACCGATTGAATGAAAGAAAAAACCGATGCTATTCCCTGACTACCGGCCCAGGCGCTTGAGGCAAAGCGTGGCTTTCCGCCGTATGATACGGGAAACCACACTTTCCACAGATGACTTGATCCTTCCTCTTTTTGCCATTGACGGGAAAGGGGTAAAAAATCCAATCCCTTCCATGTCAGGGCATTATCAGTTATCCATTGACCATCTTCTGAAAATAGCCAAAAAAGCACATGATCTAAGAATTCCTGCAATCATGATCTTTGGCATACCCAAAAAAAAAGATTCACTGGCAACGAGCGCCTATGCCGAAGACGGCATTGTTCAAAAAGCGGTCAAAGCAGTTAAGGACAACGTATCGGACCTTGCGGTTATAACCGATGTATGTCTTTGCCAGTATACCGATCACGGTCACTGCGGCGTCCTGAAAGGAAACATCGTTGACAACGATGCCTCCCTTGACCTTCTGGCCCAAACCGCCCTGTCTCATGTAAAAGCAGGTGCTGATATGGTAGCACCTTCTGATATGATGGACGGTCGGGTCGCTGAAATCCGTGATCTGTTGGATGACAATGGTTTCAGTGATATTCCGATCATGTCCTATGCGGCAAAATATTGCTCGGCCTATTATGGACCATTTCGTGAGGCCGCCGAATCCGCACCGAAATTCGGGGACCGAAAAACCTATCAGATGGATCCCGCCAATGCGCTTGAAGCCATCCGGGAAGCGACCATGGATGTGGAAGAAGGTGCAGACATCATTATGGTAAAACCTGCACTACCCTATCTTGATATCATCTGTCGCATACGGGATGAAATTGATCTGCCGATCGCCGCATATAATGTCAGCGGTGAATATGCCATGATCAAGGCTGCAGACAAAATGGGATGGGTGGATGGTCAAAAGGTGATGATGGAAACGCTTACAGCGATTAAGCGGGCCGGCGCTAAAATGATCCTTACCTATTTCGCCATTGAAGCTGCAATGGAAATCATCGAAGCAGGCTGAGCACCTTCATACGGAACAATCCAATGGCCAACCGGTTTTCAGCCATCTGTATCAGATCACACCTATTGGAAACCCCATCCTAGTTATAGAAAAACACCGTTACAACTTAAGGCAACCTATGCGTCTCGTTACTACCGAAACCCCAGGTAGAAAAACAAAAAGAGGGCAAAGCGGTTCCGTGCAACACGCATGGCCCGGATGCGGTCACTTCGGTGGCAGATCTAACCCTTTCAGATCTTATGATCAAAGATCCAATTACGATTGATCCTGATAGTGATATAGAGATTGCCGCTCAACTCATTTATAAGCACAAAATTGGCGGAATGCCGGTCGTAAAAAAAGGAATGCTTGTTGGAATCATCACCGGAATCGACATCCTGAGGGCTTTTATCGGCATGATGGATATCCTGACCGCCAGTTTGCGAATTGATGTGGTTGTCGGCGATGAACCGGGGTCTTTCAAAAAAGCGTCCCAGACGATCAATGACAATGGCGGAGATATCATCAATGTGGGTATGACGGCGCAACAGACTAGCAGGAGAATCTATTGCTTTCGCCTGTCTCAATACAAGACTAGAGGGATAAAAAAAGCCCTCGAACGTGAGGGATTCGAGGTGTTGGCGACGATGGACTAGTGCGGGTTAGGTCAAATATTGCAACGAAATTCGATAATATCCCCGTCCATTACAATATAATTCTTTCCCTCAAGACGCAGAGTCCCTTTTTTTTATCTCCTGATAATTGCCAGCATCCATCAGATCTTCATATGAAAGTACCTCGGCACGGATAAATCCTTTTTTGATGTCCGAGTGAATTGCGCCGGCAGCATCAATCGCTTTTGTACTCGCTTTTATGGGCCAGGCCTTTACCTCATCGCTACCCTGTTGAACCAAAGCTTGAAATATCGTGGGTTTTCCTGAACCGGGGAGACTAATAATTCCGACTTTTATGGGAGGGCTTGGCTGTTTTGAACCTTTTCCAATTTCGAGCTTATTTTTTCAATCTGGATTTCGAGTGATTGCTGCCGCTTTACCATGCTGAAAAGATAGATGAATAAAATGATCCAGGTGATACTAAAACCAGAAAAAAGGTATAGCGTTCCTGTCATCGATTTGTCCTCCATTCATATTTTGAAGATCTTCCCAAATCCCCACGAAGGGGCAAAAATACGCTCTATCTTAGGGGGCATGATGAAAATATTTCTTCGTAAACCGCTTTGACATTTTCTGTATTGATCTTTAGCCGCTCTAATTTGATTCTGTTTTTCAACAGGGAAAGAAAAAAAAGAAAAAAGGCACAAAATGTCAGCAATAAGGTATATTTCATCGGTTTTGAAATATTGATGCCCTCTGATGTTATAATGACCGGATGTATGGTTCTCCACAGCCGGATGGCAAAAAAAGTAATCGGTACATTGGCAAAGCCGATGATTCCGAATACGGCTGATAGGTTTGCGCGTTGATTCTCTCTCACAACACCCCTCAGCATCAGATAGGCGAGATAGATAAACCAGAGTATCAATGTTGTTGTTAATCGGGGGTCCCAGGTCCACCATACATTCCAAACCGGTTTTGCCCAGATGGGGCCGGTGATCAAAACAATGGTACAAAACAGAACGCCTACTTCAGCGGAACAGTAAGCAATTACATCCCATTTTTGATCTTTTTTATAGAGGTAAACAATACTGGCCAAAAAGGTAATGAAAAAAGCTGAAAAAGCTAAAAAAGCAGCAGGGACATGGAGATAGAAAATTTTCTGGACAATCCCCATTGTTTTCTCAATGGGGGCATAGATGAATATTGCGTAAATCGCCGCAAACATCAAAAGAAAAGTAACGACTTCAAATGTTATCTCAAAGATTCGTTTTGTCATTCGCATCATTCCTCAATGATAAACGTAAATGTCAAATAAGCTATAAGCAGATAAATCAGGTCAAAAGCGATCAAAATCTTTAACGAGGGGTAGACTTCCGCCACTGCTTTTCCAGCCAGGATGGTCTCTGTTGCCTTTACAGCGGCAATCAGCATCGGAACAGTTATTGGAAAAACGAGTATGGAAAGTATGGTATCCCTTGACTTCGTTGCCGCAGACATGGCCGAGAAGAGCGTGCCGATGGCTGAAAAGCCCAATGTTCCCAAAAAAATTATTAAGCCGATCGGGAGAAGAACCGGCAGCAGATTGAGATTAAACAGTATGATGAAAATGGACAGTGTAAATATCTCCATGATGGCCGTAAAGATAAATGTCCCGACCACTTTTGCCAAATATATTCCCCAGGGACTCAAAGGACAGAGCAATAGTCCGGGAAGCGTCCCTTTATCCCGCTCAGCACCAAAAGCCCGTCCAAGGCCCATGAGGCCCGAAAAAATAAACACGACCCACAGGATTCCAGGGACGATTGTTTTAAGGTTCATAACCTCTGTGCCAAGTGCAAAGCTAAAGATTATGAGAACCAAAAAAGAAAAAAGGCACATGGAAAGGATCGTCTCTTTGGTCCTGAGCTCCGACAGAAGATCTTTCCAAACGATGGCCCATAGTTTTCGAATAAAAATCATGGGGCTACCTGAGAGGGCGGTGGCCTTTTTTCTATGTACTTAAAATAGATCGGCTTAAAATCAACGATTTCTGTTTTGGATATTTCTTCATGGTAAACCACGCGGCCTGATCTCAAAATTGCAACCCGGTTACACAGTTCCAATCCCCTATCCAAATTATGGGATATCATGACGATGGTTTTACCCTTATCTCGAAACTCAACGAGTATCTGTTTCAGATCCTCTGCACCGAGCTGATCCAGGCCGGTGTATGGTTCATCCAAAAACAGGACCACCGGATCGTGTATGACGGCACGTGCCAAAGAAAGCCGCTGCTGCATTCCGCGGGAAAACGTCTGAACTTGATCATTTGGGAAATCTGCAAGTCCGACCAGCTCCAACAGTTTTTCAATTTTCTCGCCCAGCGCCGGCACATTATACATCGTCCCATAAAATTTTAAGTTTTCAAAGGCGGATAGGTTAGGGTAAAGAAATGTATGGTGTGAAACAAATCCGATCACTTCGCACAGCGCCTCCCGATCAGACCGGGGATCAAATCCAACGATACAAACCTTTCCTGAACTCGGAAGCATTAACGAACAGAGGATTTGAATAAATGTCGTTTTCCCCGCGCCATTGGGGCCAAAGAGGGTCAGAAAATCCCCCTCCTTCAGCTGAAGGTCGATGCCCTTTAAAACCGCTTTAAAACCAAATTCTTTTTTTACCCCTTTGGCTTCGATAATATAATCATATGAAGGCAACTTTCTCATCTACACCCTTGTGGCTTTCTTCATAGTCTTTACAATCCCTCACTCATACTTGGAAGCACACTTGGGCATGATCGTGGTGGCGCTGAACTTTCCTTCACCCCTGTAGACTCCCTCCAGAATTACTTCCCTGCCGGGTTTAAAAGAATCGGGGACAACGCCCCGGTATTCAACATTTAGACCCGCTTTTTCATCCTTCATCTTGAAATACAGCCTTAAATCTTTGGCATCCCATTTTACTGAATCCGCATAAACATTTCCGCCCACTCTTACAACTTCCTCAAACGACTGTAAGGGTTTGGCTAAAACTTCAGACACTGTCAGGTAGTAGGTCATTGTATCTCTGATCCCTGCGTAAATAAGATACCCGAAGATTGAAAGCGCCACTAACGATATGACGAATATCTTGACTTTGCGTTTTTTCAATTTTATCACCTTCTCTTTTTTATCATGGCTTCTCCATTGGAAGCTTATGAATCTTTTAAAATCTTTGTGATCTCAACGGCTTTTTCCATCAAAATCCGCCGCTGGCTTTCATATTTATCTGAATCGATTTGGCCGGCGTCATGTTGTTTATCCAGTTCAGCCATCGATTGCAAAATCTTCTGTCTTTGTTCGGCCATGGTTATTTGGCTCGGTTTTTGTACCGGATCATCTCCCTTTTTCGCCCGGTGTTTCCGTCCCTTTATAAGGAAGAGGACAAACCCGGTCCCGACCAGTACCATCACCGGACCGGCAATTACCCATTTAAAGAGGTTATCGGTCGATGGCAAGCTGAGTCGTATAACAACCTTTGATTTCCCGGTCATGTCTTTTCCCGCAAGATAAGAAAACCGCTGGTCCGAATTCGGGGTCGGCCCTTTATATATCAGCTGATCACTTTTTACCTGGATCCCATTTTTCGGAAAAATGAAATTAAAGCTATCTGTTTTGAGATACAAGTTTTTTTCAAATTTATAATCCGCGCCCCCGGGTTTGATCGTGTAGGAGAATATAATCCTTTTTGTCCCCGGGCTAAAGGCGGTAACAGTGCTGAAACCATCCCATGGATTTACAGCCAAGGGCAACATTGATTGTATATTTTTCGCGTTTTTGGGCAATGAAATTCGGAGAGTCTCTTTCTTTCCCGGTTGTACCTCTTTGGAACCGGTATAGGTCTTGTTTCCCTGGTTTTCCACGATCATAATTTCTCTCACCACGAACGTGTCCTTCGTATTATTATCGGTTTCCAATAATATATGATGCATTTTGATATGTATATCCTTATCCTGATCCGTTGTTTCATAAACACTCAGATCGAAGGATAATTCTTTTTTTTTCAGAAAGTGGGTCATTTCACTAAAATAATCCACCTCTTTGTATTTAGCAGATGCATAATAAGAGATCTGTTTGTCTCTATTTAGTCCTTGAAAAAGAAACGATCCGTTGGGATCGGTTTTCGTACGAGCGACTTCCGCCCCCTTATTTTCTTTGTATTGATAAAGTATGATCTCAAGGTCTTTCACACGTGTTCCATTTAACGTTTTATTGAGTACGCTTCCTTTTATTTTCCCCGGTGGTAATTCCTCCGCAAAAGAAGCCCCGGGTGGAAACAACAATAAAAGTAAAAAAAGGATTATATTTCGCATGGTTCGAATTGGTCCCATTTTTTGATCGGTTTCCGCTCTGCCCCTTGAGTGTTGAAACAGATCAGACCGAGTCAGGTTTCAAATTTTTGCCCCGCATGAAGAACAAAAGCGCCGGTTTGGAGGGGATTTTGTGCCGCATTGAACACAAAAAACATCCTTCTGTTTCGATGATCCCCCGTAGCGCAGGGAGGATATTTCTTTTTCAATTTGATCGATGATTTCCTCCTCGCCCAGGGCTTTTGCTTTTGATTTATTCTCTTGCAATTCGTCAATCTTTTTTAAATAATGAACAGCATCGAGCATATACTGCTTTTTTAACGCCCCAAAATCTTCTTTTGAAATTTTTCCCATGTTTTCGTCAAATTCCAGTTCCCAGATAGCGGCGTATGCCTCTTTTTTTTCGTACTCCAATTGCCCGAGAGCTTCATCCGTTTTAAGGATTATTGCAGAATCGGTTGAATTTGATTTCAGAATCGGGCTCAAGATCCAGCATCCCGCAAATAAAACCAACCCAATAAATATAAAATATTCCAACATAATCGGTCTCCTATGTGTCAGAATCTCACAACGCTTTTTCTTTTTGATTCAGATTGTCCCCGGCGATCCGGCAACATGACGATAAGCGTGCCGAGGCCCATGACCACGCCTCCTATCCAGAGCCAGACAACGAGGGGGTTGATCAACACTTTCAGTGTTATCCAATCCTCGCCATATCCGGCCAGAATTACATACAGGTCTTCTTTTAAAGTTGTGTGAATAGCCACCTCGGTGGTCGGTTGTTCCTGGCTTTTGAATAAGGTTTTCTCAGGCACCAACACCGCCACCTTATGTTCATTGTTGAAAATGCTCAGCGTCGCAGCAACGACATGCTTAATGGCGGTTGGGTAGTTGACAAGGGAATCGTATCTTATTTTATATTCCTTAAAACTAAACAATTCTCCCTTTTTTAAGGTTATTTGTTTTTCCAGGTTGAAGGTATTCGCGCTGAGTGAAATGAATACCAACACGACACCAAAGTGAACAACGTAGCCGCCATACCGCCTTTTATTTCGAACCACCAAATTCCACAGGGCCTTATGATAAACCTCTTTGAAAACCGAATGCCGCGTTCTGATACCATAAAAGAATTCGAAAAACAGGGTTATCAATACAAAAATGCATAGGGCATAGGATATCAGAGTATAAAACGGACGAATTCCAACAATAAAAAGGACAAACGCGCCGGCAACAGCAGCGGTTGAAGGAATAAAAAACTTTTTAAAAAAATTTGAAACCGAAGATCTCCTCCAGGCGATCAGCGGACAGATTCCCATCAAAAACAGCAGACCCAGACCAATAGGAGTGATGACGGCATTAAAAAAAGGGGGGCCCACCGAAATCTTCACCCCGCGAATCGCCTCGGATATAATCGGAAAAAGTGTCCCCCAAAGCACGGTAAAGGCAATTCCGACCAACAGCAGATTATTATATAAAAAGCTGCTTTCCTTGGAGAGAAAGGAGTCTAGCTGATTTTTGCTTTTTAATTGTGGCAGACGACGGATGAGCAAAGTCAGGGATATCAATAGACTCGCGATTAAAAATATCAGAAAGATCCACCCCAAAGACGATTCTCCAAAGGAATGAACCGAAGCGATCAGCCCGCTTCTCGTGATAAAGGTCCCAAAAAGCGTCATCAGAAAGCTAAAGATAATCAGCACGATATTCCATACCTTTAACATTCCCCTTTTTTCCTGAATCATCACCGAGTGCAGATAGGCTGTTGCGATGATCCAGGGCATGAATGAGGCATTTTCAACCGGATCCCACGCCCAGTAACCGCCCCAGCCGAGTTCCACGTAAGCCCATTCCATCCCGAGCATGTTACCCGCTGTCAGAAAAAACCATGCAACAATGGTCCATTTTCTGGTGGTCTTGATCCAAACCGCATCAAGCCGGCCGGTGATCAGGGCGGCAATCGCAAATCCAAACGGTACCGTTAAGCCGACATAACCGATAAACAGCGTTGGCGGGTGAAACAGCATGCCCGGGTTTTGAAGCAGGGGATTCAAGCCCTGCCCATCCGGAGGTCGATAATTAAACGTCTCGAACGGATTGGTCACAAATACCATCAAAAATGTAAAGAACATGGTAACCGTCATCAACACGGTTAGAACATAGGGTAAGAGCTCCCGGTTCTTTTTTCTGTTCTGGAAGGTGACAATGGCGGCAAATATGGAGAGGAGCCAGCCCCATAAAAGGAGCGAACCTTTCTGGCCTGCATAAAAGGCCGCTATGGTATAGGTCATGGGAAGGCCGTTGCTGGTATATCGCGCCACATATTCAATTTGAAAATCTCGGGTCACCAAAGCATATATCAAGACAAAGGATGCTATGGTCAGAAAGCCAAAGACAGCATAGGCCGCATTTTCAGCACTGGCAACCAGGTTTCCTTGTCGGCCTCTAATTCCAAAAAAGGCGATCAAGGCCGAATATCCTGATAAAAAAAACGCAGTTAACACAGAAGAATATCCGATTTCAGTCATATTTTTTTCTCCGGTGGTTATATCTGATTGGAGATTGATCAGTTATGATTGATCTTTTCTAATTGGTTTTTTATCATCAAATTCAATATGTCCAGTTTTCTTTTTTATTATTTTCCGACAAGATATTGGATCAAATTTCGGTTTTCAATACTCGCCCAGTCCCGTGCACCGGGCGCCAGGCCAATCGACTTTCCTTGTCTATCTATAAGAAAATGTGCCGGATGAGCTCTGATACCATACCCATAAGAAACCTTTCCATCAACATCCAAAAGCACAGGACAAGGCAAATTGTTACCCTTTACATATTTTTCCACGATTTCACGCTTTTCCTGCACATTTATAGCCAAAACAACGAAATCATCCTGCTTAAACTCATTGTACAATTTTACCAAGGAAGGCATCTCCTTCCGACACCAAGGTCACCAGGTCGCCTAAAAATCGAGCAATACCACCTTGCCCCGAAAATCATCTAGCTCGATGCGTTTGCCTTCCACATCATCTACCCTGAAACCCATGGCCATGGATTCCGCTTTAAATTTCATTACCCGGGCGGCAGACATGAGGTCGTCGACCACATCGGCAAATCCCAAAGGGATAAAAAGTGCCCACAAGCCAAATGCAAAAAACAACATATATACCCGTTTCATTTTACACTTTTTTTGTCGGTTTGGTTTTATTTCATGTTTCATATGTTTCCCTTTTTTCCGAAAATACCCTATTGTTTGGTTTAAAGCATCCTGCAAAGACTCTTCCACGATGTTCAAGCCGTGTAGCTACCGTATAGATGATTTCCAGACATGAACATTTCTCCTTGTCTCCCACCCTGCTGATATACGGGAGTGTTCTTTGGCCGTCGGGCTGTTGCAAGCGGCCAATGCCTTATCACATAACATACGCGAGCGGTCAAATGCTAAACAACCCTTTTGAGAACCGCCCAATGGTGGGAAACAAAAAAATATGCATGCAAATTAGATTTTCAAGCTCCATGAAATCTATTGGAATAATTCAGGCAGGCTAAATGAAGGATTATCATTATTCAGTTAAAACATCGAGAATAAGTGGGATGAGGTTTTTTCGGGTGATGTCCATTTTATTAAGATAGCGATCAAAATGTTTCAATTTGTCGGTCTTACTCTCACTATGAGCTCTATCTGCTTAATCAGATCGATATTGAGGATGGCTCCCCGAAAGGAGGGGCGAAAAGGGGGAGCCATCCCCGGTTAAGGGTTAATGGGTATATTGTTATCGCCGGCAACCGCCATTGCCTGGGACACCCCCCATGGGTCCGCTGCCCATGAATCCTTTACCCATGAAGCCTCTGCCGACGTTGGGAAACATGCCTTTCATCTTGATCATGTGTTCAACCCGCTTTTGATCCAGCTTTGCCTCTATGCCTGATACTTCTTTCTGCAGGCTGGCCGCTTTCTCGACATCCGGATTCTTTTTGATCAACTCGCTTTTCAGTGCGAGATGTTTTTCACTCAGTTCCTGTCTCAGATCCTCAGTCTCCTTAAAAAAGACTTGGCGTTCTTCATCCATCTTGTTAAAATCATCATCGTTCAAGTCGCCCATCATATGACCATATCCTGGACCACTCCAGCCCCTGTGGTGCCGGCCGGATCCATGATTGCCCCATCCTGAAGGACCACACCCTTTGTCCATGTGGGCAAGCGCGTTGATGCCGAACCCCAGCACACCAACAATGGCCAAAATCATAAATGTTTTGTTTATCTTTTTCATATTTATATCTCCTTTTCTTTTTGATTGAATGCATATTGTCATGGTTCATTTTAATGCTGAGCAATTTGTATGCCACTTTTCAGGCATAAAGTTTTTTTGTATCATAACATATTGAATAAACAGTAATATTATCAATAAGTGATATAACATAAAGAAACCCCGATGCAATACTGCAACCCCGAAGGTGGGTCAATTGTATCCAGCGCAGTTGGATAAAATGACTGATCCGGGTAAAAAATATCCATTTGATTCATTATTTCAGATTATCTCGAAAATTATGCCTTGCCTGCAAAAGACAAACCGCTATATTCTCCGATGTAAGTATCGTCTAATATCCTGATTTAAAGGAGACAAATTACCATGAACTTTCGTGGAAAATTATGCGCAGTTCTGCAGCGATTTTTTATTTATTAATCGGACTCAAAATTGTTATCATGGTTAGCCCTTTTGCGGCCTATTTCTATGCTGAAATGGGCCGTATTGAGCGGTGGAGCATCCGGACATTGCAGAAAAAAATTGATAGAATGCTTGATGAACGTACCGCTATATCATGTAGCGTTTCAAAGGAAAGTGGACAGATTTAGGATATAAATTAGAGGCGGTTTGAGGTTATAATCGAAATCGAGAAAGGAGACACCGATTAAATAACACAGCAGGTTGATCCACTTACTTGTGCCAAGCGCCAGGGACCGATGCGAGTCATCGCCTTTATTGAAAATGCCACAACGATACAACCTGCCAAAATGTCTTTCAGCTTTATGAGAACACCTCTTTCGGGTCAAATATTAGACAGAATAGACATGATTAACAAGATCCTTTTTATGAATCAATAAGGATGTAGCCCCTGCTGTTTGGCTCTTGAATCAGTTCGCAAAGCATGCTTTTCAGAATTACGATCTCGCGAATTTGCTGATTATCATCAAACATCGATTACAACATTAGCACGTCGAAGATTCATTTCAATGATAAGAACTCGCGCTCAGGGCCATGAAGACCGCCTGTTCCAGGTATCGTCCCGCCCAGCTTTCCGGGACCTTCGGCTACAGCCTGCGCCAGATTACTCGCATCACCAATTCAGACCCCTTTCGTGAATACGAGTCCGCCCTGATGCAAAAGGCCGAAGATGCGCCTCTGGCTGCGATGATAAACGATAAGCAATAACGGTTGACAAATAGCCTCTCCGTTGGTACCTGAGTCCCAATTGACACCGCAAACGATGGGTTTTGATATATTGCAGTTTGCATGATTTCCATACACAATGATAAAATTTCAATCTACCCGATCTGAAAAAGTGAGTTCTTATGGGTAAAACTATAGTCCCTTTAAAATT